>Ga0156127_106_pt1 | contig 34061 bp, 35 predicted proteins | sample RifCSPlowO2_02_FD_107780 | JGI IMG/M metagenome (GOLD analysis project Ga0156127, IMG submission 107780) | Candidatus Moranbacteria bacterium RIFCSPLOWO2_02_FULL_48_19
GTTATCACGACTTTGTTTCTTTGTCAAGGGGTGCTATAATACGGGGAAAGGACTTCTGCTTTTCCCCTTATTCAAGCCATTGTATACTACCCTATGATAACTGCTGCTCCTAACATCGCCGACGAACAAATTTTTGACAACACGCTCCGCCCGCAGCGTTTTTCGGAATATGTCGGTCAAGAAAAAATCAAGCAGCACCTGGATATTTTTATTAAAGCCGCCAAAGGCCGAAAGGAAAGCATCGATCATATTTTGCTCTACGGACCGGCTGGGCTGGGCAAGACGACGCTCGCGCACATCATCGCCAAAGAAATGGGAGTCAGTATCAAGATCACTTCCGGACCAGCCATCGAAAAAGTCGGCGACCTGGGCTCTATCCTCACCAATCTCGATGATGGCGACGTCTTGTTCATCGACGAAATCCATCGCTTGAATAAAATGATCGAGGAGGTGCTCTATCCGGCTATGGAAGATTACAAGCTCGACATCATCATCGGCAAAGGCCCCGCGGCGCGCACCATCCAGCTCGATCTGCCGCGCTTCACGCTGATCGGCGCCACCACCCGCCTCGGCTCGCTCTCCAATCCTCTCCGCAATCGTTTCGGATCCACGCACCGCCTCGAATTTTACTCACCGGAAGAAATCGAGCGAATCGTGAAACGTTCCTCCGGTATTTTGAACATCGGTCTCGATGAAAAAGGGGCCAAAAAAATCGCTGCTTCCAGCCGCCAGACACCCCGCGTCGCCAACCGCATTTTGAAGCGCGTGCGTGATTACGCCCAGACCAAAAATTGGCCGATCATCACCGGAGACATCGCCAAAAAAGCCCTTGATCTCTATGAAATCGACCATTTAGGGCTCGAACCGACCGATCGCCACATCCTCTCGACCGTCATTCACAAATTCAAAGGCGGCCCGGCCGGCATCCAAGCCATCGCCGCCGTGACCGGCGAAGAGATTCAGACCATCGAAGATGTCTACGAGCCCTACCTCATCCAGCTGGGCTTCTTGGCCCGCACGCCCCGCGGACGCGTCGTCACTCCTGAAGGCTACAAACACCTCGACCTCCATATGCCCGCCAACCATCAGGAAAAATTATTATAAACAGAGCTCCCGCATTTAATTTATTTCCCTCCCCCAGCTCCCCTGCCTGAGGGGAGCTCCCGCTTGCCCGCCTCTGGAGGGAGTCCGCGAGGGTGAGGGGTGGGAGAAGGAGAGAGTTGAGGAGGGGTGGAAGGTACATTCAAACATATGCGTTCTACTAAAAGCATTTTGGATTCTATCGGTGTGGTGGTAAAATAGAAAAAAGATGAACTCATTTAACATTAATCCTGTTCTGTCATTCCGGGCTTGACCCGGAATCCAGTAGATGAGCCATAAGCATTAAGCTGGATTCCCGCCTGCGCGGGAATGACAAGCGGCTAAAGTTTTCGTGATATAAAGGCTTATAATAGAGACAAAAGAGAGATTAATTTAAATCACCTCGATAACAGAAAATAAAATGCCCAGCGCGCAACTTATTTTCGGACTCCTGTATGCCCTCCTTTTTTTCAGTTACGTCGTCGTAGCGCTTTTCATCGTCTATCACATCTTCCGCTACTCCCTCAAACGAAACTCAGCTCTTTTCGGTGCCATGCTTTTCCTCGCCGTTTTTTTCATCCTGATCTTCACCAACGCGCTCATCTTTTTTTCCCTGCCCTTAAACACTCTGCTCCCTTATTCTTATTAAAGTTAAAGCACCTATGCCACAAGAGATCAGCAATTGCCGTTTCCGGGAACAACATGAAAATGAAGAGATTTTTGCCGTCATCCATCGCCACTGGTTCAATATCCTTACCCACTTCCTGATTATCCTGCTCTTTTCGCTCCTGCTTATCGCCAGCTTTCTCTTTTTGCCCTTCTTCTTTCCGGAAATCGCCGCTACCGAGAACGCCCGCTTTTTCGTTTTTATCGAAAGCACTTTCTTCATCTTCATATGGCTGTTCGGTTTCCTCACATGGATCGATTATTATTTCGACGTCTGGTTCATCACCAATGAGCGCATCGTCAACATCGAGCAGAAAGGATTATTTGTCCGCCAGATAAGCGAACTCGACTTTTCCCGCGTCCAAGATGTCACCGCCACCGTGGAGGGCGTTATTCCTACAGTCCTCAACTTCGGCGACGTGCATGTACAGACCGCCGGCGAGAAAGAACGCTTCGTTTTTCGCCAAGTCCCCGATCCCTCCCGGGTCAAAGATACGATTATGCGGCTTTCCAAGAATTCCGCTAGCGAAGGCTTGCGCAAAGCGGTCGAGACGATTGAACGTCGGTAATATATCGATGCGAAAACCCAGGGAGCTTACTCTCAACAAATAAGGCTTCTCTACTTTTCCTGTATCCGCCCTCTCGAATTTTTTCTCAAATAAATCCAGCGCCTTCACCGCAGAGTATTCTGGAATGTGCTGGATAAATGTATTGTTGCAACGGAAAATCTTCGGTTTTTCTTGGTTCATTATTCATAATTCCTTATTCATCCGAAATATGTCCGGACACTCGCATTGGGCTGGCATCAAACACCACAAAGGCATCAATGACGCCAAGCGGGCGGCCATTTTCACCAAATATGGACGGGGTATCATCGTGGCGGCACAGCACGGGGGCGGTAACCCAGACACCAACTTCGCCCTTCGTCTCGCCATCGATCAGGCGCGAGCTGTCAACATGCCCAAAGAAAATATCGAGCGTGCCATCAAACGCGGCACCGGAGAATTGAAAGATGGAGCTATTATTGAGAACATTCTCTACGAAGGGTACGGGCCAGGCCATGTCGCGATGATAATCCAGACGACGACCGATAATCGCAACCGCACCGTCAGCGAAATCAAATCTCTCTTTACCAAGGCCGGTGGAAAAATAGGCGCCATCGGATCAGTCGCCTTTCTTTTCAAGCAAGCTGGGGAAATTATCATCGACCACACGGGGAAAGACCGCGATACTGCGGAGCTGGATACCATCGATGCCGGAGCGGAAGATACGGAAACCATCGAAGAAAACATCCTCGCCGTCTACGTCCCTTTCGAAAACCTGAAGACAGTAAAAGATATTCTCGAAGCGAAAGGCTACACCATCAAATCCGCCGAGCTTTCCTACCGCCCCATCCAGACCACCGTGCTCGATGCGAAATCCCGCGAGCAGTATGATGCTTTCTTCGAACAGATCGAAGACCACCAAGACGTCCAGCGGGTGTGGGACAACCTTAATTAACTAACAACAAACGACTCATGACCAACGACAAGAGTAAATGAAAAATCTTTTGTCATAAGTTGTTAGTCGTCAGTCGTAAGTTATGCGAATACTCGGTATCGACCCCGGGACGGCCACGGTCGGTTGGGGCGTAATAGAAGTAGATGGGAGCAAAAACGTGGCCGTGGCTTTCGGACACATCAGTACGTCAAAAGATCTCCCGCTCGCCGAACGACTCTTGGAGATTTCAAAGGATCTGACTACTATCGTCAAAAAATATAAGCCGGAAGAGGCGGCTGTGGAAGAACTGTTTTTTTTCAAAAACCAAAAAACCGTCATTTCGGTCGCCCAGGCACGTGGCTCTATCCTCTTGACTTTGGAAAATTTATGTGTTAAAGTTTTCGGTTACACTCCGCTCGAAGTGAAGCAGGCCTTGACGAATTATGGGCGAGCAGACAAATCCCAGGTACAATTGATGGTGAAGGCGCTCCTCAAACTCTCCGCTATTCCGCAACCGGACGATGTCGCAGACGCCCTGGCACTGGCGCTCTGCCATGCGAGCCGCCGCAGGATGGACGCCATCCGAGAGAATAGGGAATCATGAATCATGAATCAGGCTTAAATCAAATGCAAACAGCGAAGCATTCTCGTATTATTTTTTATTCTTGATTCCTAATTCTTAATTCCTGATTCTTCCCTATGCAATATCATCCGCTGATCGCATTTTTTGTTGAGCAAGGCGTACCGGTACAGACGGTACTCCTCCTCCTCATGCTCCCGGTCATTGCCACGCTGGTGGCTTTTTTCCGCCAAGTCATCGGCATCAAAGCCTTTGGCATCTACACTCCTTCCATCATCACGTTCGCCCTCTTGGCCTTCGATCCGAACGGCGTGAAATACGGCATCGCTATTTTTGTGAGCGTCATCGTGGTCGGCATGCTGGCGCGTTTTGTCCTGAAAAGATTCCGCCTCCTCTACTTGCCGCGCGTCGCCATTACGCTCTCCATCATTTCTCTGGCTATCCTCATTATTCTCGTTATCGGCGGGATGTATCAGCGCACCGGCCTGGCAGCGGTCAGCATTTTTCCTTTGCTCATTATGATTACGCTGGCGGAAAAATTTGTCGCCACGCAGATTGAAAAAGGCAGTCGCGCGGCCTTCATTTTGGCCGTGGAAACCCTTATCATCTCCGTCATCGGTTATTTCCTCGTCAGCTGGCACGCTCTCACCGCCCTCATCCTCCATTTTCCTTGGATCATCCTCTTCACTTTTCTCATCAATTTCTCTTTGGGGAAATGGACGGGCCTGCGCGTAACGGAATATTTCCGCTTCCGCAAAATCACCCGCTACTTGTAAATGTGAGCTAATAACTAACGACTTACGACCAACAACTCTTTGCTGCCGCTTCTTTCATTTCTGTCGTTAGTCGTAAGTCGTCTGTCGTAAGTTAGTGCCTATGTTCGATTTCTTCAAAAAAAGCCAGGGGCTTCTCGGTATGAACGCGAGAAACCTCGATTACATCCGTCCCTCCAACCGCAAACGCGGGATGGAAATTGCCGATAGCAAACTCCTCTGCAAACACCTCTTGAAGAAAAATGGTCTCAGCGTTCCGGAACTGATTGCCAAGATCAAAAGCCACGAGGATCTGGAACAGTTCGACTTTGCCACCCTCCCGAACAGCTTCGCCTTGAAACCCAATCGCGGTTTCGGCGGTGAAGGGATCATCATCGTATACGGACGGAAAAAACCTGCCCGCAATGCTGCACCTGAAAATTCTACAGAAAATCCTTTACAAAAGTCCATTACAAATAATTATCAAGGCAATGCTCAGGCTGGCGCTCTAGACAGAGAGGCTGGCGAATGGATCAAGGCCGATGGCTCCGTGATCACCGTCGATGATCTGAAAAGCCATATCCGTAACATTCTTGATGGCTCTTTCTCTCTCTCCAACATTCCCGATATCGCTTTTTTTGAGGAGCGCTTGAAGCTTCTGAAGCTCTTCAAACCCTACACATACAAAGGCATCCCCGATATCCGCGTCATCGTCTACAACCGCGTTCCGGTGATGGCGATGCTCCGCCTGCCGACCAAGCACTCCGACGGCAAGGCCAATCTCCAGCAGGGCGCCATCGGCGTCGGCATCGACCTCGCCACCGGGACGACGACGACGGCCATTCTCGGCAAAGGCCACATCATCGAATACGTGCCCGGTACCCGGATGGTGCTCTCGGGCATCAAGATCCCTTACTGGAAAGATATCCTCCGCATGGCCATCGATGCCCAGGCCATTTCGCATCTCGGCTTTCTCGGAGCCGATATCGCCATCGACCGCGAACGGGGGCCCGTTGTTCTCGAATTGAACGCCCGCCCGGGGCTTTCCATCCAGCTCGCCAATTTTTCCGGGCTGAAGGGGCGCTTGAACCGCGTTAAAGGCCTGAAAATCAAAACCACCGACCGCGGCATCCGGGTCGGGATGAATCTCTTCGGCGGCGAGATCGAAGAAGAGATCGAGGAACTCTCCGGCAAACGCGTCATCGGCACCGTCGAGAAAGTGAAACTCATCGGCAAGGATGGCAAAGAAATCGAAGTGGAAGCCAAGATCGACACCGGCGCTTTTTCTACTTCCATTGATACAGACCTGGCAAAAGAGCTTGGCTTTGAAGACGTAATAAATTATTTTAACTCTCTCGAGCTTCCCAAAAATTTCAGCCGAGAGGAAGCCGGTTCCATTGAGGCAAGCTTAAGAAAAAAATATATTGGGGCGCATCCAGATCTTGCAGATATAGTAATTATTTATTCCTCTCACGGAATGAGCATGCGGCCTAAGGTTAAAATCAGTGCTATGCTTGACCAAGTTGAACTCTCTCTCCTCGCAAATATCATAGAAAGAGACGAGTTGAGTAAAAAAGTAATAGTAGGGAGAAAGAACCTCGGAAGATTTTTAATTGATGTAAATAAAGTCAGCACAGCCTATGCAAAGAATGTATAAAAGAGATATCGCCAAATTTCAAGCTGGGACACGGTCGCTCTTAATGGCTGCGCTTGAAAAGAACATACGGGTATACAAATTCATTAAAAATGAACGTATTTTTATTTTAAAGAAAAATAATAAAACCGTCTGGCTACGTGGTCCCCGATTATCAATTTCAAACCCTGTTTCGCTCTGGATTATCAAAGACAAGCACCTCACAAAAGAAGCACTAAAAATCTTGAAAATTCCCACGCCTGATGGGTATACGGCAAGAACTTTAGACGAAGCCATCGCAATAGCCAAAAAAATAAAATTCCCTCTTGTCATAAAGCCTCGGCGACACGAAGGTGGAGAAGGAGTTTTTTTGAATGTTGACTCGCTCCCCAAGCTAGAGGAGTTTTTCAAAAAAAGCCTCTCTTATGGACGAGACGTGATTTTGGAAAAAGAAGTTTACGGAAAATATTACCGCGTCACCATGGCCGGCAACAAAGTCGCCGGTATACTCGAAACGAGTGGCCTTTTTCTGCCTGGAGACGGAACCAGAGATATAACTCAGCTTATCCACAATTACAACAAAACAGCCCTCCCTGTATACAAAGTTACTCAAAAAACAAAAGATATTCTGGCATTCCAAGGCTTCACACTGAAAAGCGTCCCCAAAAAGAAAGTCTCCGTGCAGTTTAGTTTCAGCGGTTCGGAGGGAGGGGTATGGATCGATAGAACCGAAGAAATCTGCAAGGAAAACGCCCTCCAATTAAGCAAACTCACCAAATATCTCGATTTAAAAATTGCCGGTATTGATATCATCGCCAAAGATATTTCCCAACCAATTGTCTCAAAGCATTCTCCAGGATATGTTTTGGAAATCAACGGTGCCCCAGAGTTTCTTTTTCATTTGAATCCATCCGCGGGGAAACCAAGAGATATTGGCAAAGCAATCATAAGTACGCTTTTTTAAATTGGCATTTCAACTCTATGAAGATTTGTATTATCTCGGTCAACAAAAGCGATTACGCTCCTCGCCGCTTCTTTGAAGAAGGCAAGAAAAGAGGACATCAGATGTATTTGACCACGTGGGCATCTCTCGTTTTTAAGTTAGATGAAGATGGTTTCTACCTAGGGGATGGAAACAAAAAAATTGACGAGTTTGACGCTATCATTCCGAGAAGCCCCAGCTTCAGCCTCAAAAACAAAAGAGGGATAACTTCTTATCGTCTAGGAACACTGTTAAAACTTATTATCGAACACGCGAAAAACAAAAAGATCTTTGTCCTCAACAGCAAGTTTTTTGAATCCTATCAAAGCCTTGATAAATTAGCGCAGCAATTTTTCTTATTGAAAAATAACATTCCTGGTCTTGATTCTTACTTTTTTTCGCCAGAGAAAAGTCTCAACAAAAAAAATATTTTGCTATTTCCCTTCATTGTGAAAACCACCCAGGGCAGCCTAGGAAAAGGCGTATACAAAATAAATAGCCCGCGCGAACTCAAAGCATGTATCACAAAAAGCAGAAAAAATAAAACTAGCCTTCTTTTTCAAAGGTATTACCCTATAATTTATGACTATCGCGTTCTAATAGTAAAAAACCGTCCGTTGGGCGCTATGCGACGTTCTTCTTCCGGAAAAGAATGGCGCACCAATGTTTCTTTGGGAGGAAAGGTTGATTGCGCACCAAAAGCCGAAGAGAAAAAACTCTATGCCTTAGCAAAAAAAACTGCTCAAGCAATGGGCTTGGATTACGCTGGAATAGATATCTTAAAGGATGGTGATTCTTTCCGCGTTATAGAGATTAACGCACTTGCTCAATTTAGAGGCTTTGAAAAACTCTATACCAACATCAATGTTGCACGAGAGGTTTTAAAGCTAGCTGAAATCAAGACAAAAAAGCGTAAAACCTCTTAATAATGTTGGTTCTCTTTAGCACTACCCCCTTCCTCCACTCTTTATTTTTCCTCTTTTTTATGCTATACAATAGAGACCCTTGTCTATGAATTTCTATGTCATTTTTCCATAAAAAACGCTCTCTTCCGGGCGAAACAAAGCCTAAAAGCCGGGTCTGGCCAGTCCTCTGGAAAACCGCGCTTTTTCTTTCTGTCTTGGCGGCGCTCGTAGCCATCGGCGCCTTTGCTTATATCGCCAAAGATCTGCCTTCGCCTGGAAGCGTGAACACCCGCGTCATCCCGGAATCGACCAAGATTTACGACCGCACCGGGACCCATCTGCTCTATGAAGTGCACGGCGAAGAAAAGCGCACCGTCATCTCATTTTCCGATATGCCGGACGTCATCAGGTACGCTACGATCAGCCTGGAAGACCAGGATTTCTACAATCACTACGGCATCAAGCTCACTTCTATCGTCCGTTCGGTGCTGAAGGATGTGGTGAGTTTCGGAAAAACCCAGGGCGGTTCGACCATCACCCAGCAATTCGTCAAGAATTCCCTCCTCACCAACGAAAAGACCCTCATCCGCAAAGTGAAGGAAGTGATTCTTTCGCTGGAAATGGAAACCAAATTTTCCAAAGACGAGATTCTGGCTATGTACTTGAACGAGATCCCCTACGGATCGAACGCCTATGGTATCGAGGCCGCCGCTCAGACTTTTTTCGGCAAACCGGCGCGCGAGCTCACCCTGGACGAAGCGGCGCTCATCACCGCCCTCCCCCAAGCCACCGCTTACTATTCCCCCTATGGATCCCATCGCGATGCGCTCATCGGGCGCAAAAACTTTGCCTTGAGAACTATGGCAAAACTGGGCTACATTACGGAGACACAGGCAGATGAAGCCATCAACACAGACACGCTTGACAAGCTCCAGCCGCAGAAGGACGTAATCGCCGCTCCGCATTTCGTGATGTATATCAAAGATTATCTCCAGCAAAAATACGGCGACCAGTCCGTGGAGCAGGGCGGGTATAAGGTCATCACCACGCTGGATTGGGACAAACAGCAGATTGCCGAGCAAGCCGTGCGCGAGGGCGCCGAAAAAAACAAGAGGTGGAACGCCTCCAACGCCGCGCTCATCGCTCTCGATCCGCGGACAGGTCAGGTGCTCTCGATGGTCGGTTCCAAAGATTACTTCGATGCCTCCATCGATGGGAATGTGAACGTGACGACCCGCGATCGCCAGCCGGGTTCGTCTTTCAAGCCGTACGTCTATCTCACCGCTTTCACCAAGGGCTACCTCCCGGAAACCATCCTCTATGACACCAAAACGCAGTTTGAAACGGCGGAAGGCAAAAGCTACGAACCGAACAATTACGACGGGAAGTTCCATGGCCCGCTCCCCATGATGAAAACGCTGGGCGGGTCGCTGAATGTCCCCGCCGTCAAAACACTCTATCTCGTCGGAGTGAGTGACGCCATCCAAATGGCAAAAAATCTGGGCATTGCGGGTTTGAGTGACCCGAGCAAGCTCGGACTCTCGCTCGTATTGGGCGGCGGCGAAGTCAAGCTCATCGATCACGTCAGCGCTTACGGCACCCTCGCCCAAGGCGGGGTCAAGCACAAAGAAACCGCTATCCTGCGCATTGAAGACGCCAAAGGAGCGGTTTTGGAGGAATTCAAGCCGGATGCCGGAGAACGGGTAGTGGATGAAAAATATGTAGCCATGCTGGATTCTGTCCTCTCCAACAATGACAATCGGGCCTGGGTATTCGGAGAGAGCTCCCCGCTCCGCTTCGACAATCGTCCTGTGGCTGCAAAAACCGGTACCACCAACGAGTTTCGCGATGGTTGGACCATCGGGTACACTCCGTCGCTTGCCGTCGGCGTCTGGGCGGGGAATAACGACAATTCCCCGATGACAGATGGCGCTGACGGTGTCAATGTAGCCGCTCCGATTTGGCGCGCCTTTCTCGACAAGACTTTGGCAAACTACGCCATCGAGGAGTTCCCCAAGTACAACCCGGACGATGAGATCGGGGATGGGGAAGGAAAAACGAATAAATTAATGATCGCCGGCAAACTGGAGCAGAAAGAAAACCTCAAGGTCTGCGGCATTCCCGGCGACAAGGGCAACTACTGCCTCGCCAATAAATACTGCCCTGACAACGAGGTGGACAAAAAAGACTTCGTGAGCTCCCATGATATCCTTTTCTATGTCTCTCGCGATGATCCGCGCGGGCCGATTCCTGACAAACCGGATCGCGATCCGCAATTCAAAAACTGGGAGAGCGGAGTGGAAGATTGGTACAAAAAACAGAAAGGGCTTGTTTCCGACGCTCCACCGACGGAGGAGTGCAAAGAAAACGACTTCAAGAAGTTCCAACCGGACGTAGACCTCTCAGCTCCAGGGAACACCGCAGTATCTTCATCGGTAACGTTCAGCGCGAGCGTGGATGCCCCCTACGGGGTAGATTCCGTCACCTATTCCGTCAACGGTTCTTCTGTAGGCTCCTCATCCTCAGAGCCGTATTCCGTGTCATACACTACCCCCGCCAGCCCTGACACCCTCACCGTAGAAGTCGCAGTAAAAGACAAGAACGGGAATAAAACCACCGACAGCAAGACTATGAGTGTCAACTCTCCATAAAAAATGGCTCCGCCTGAGCAAAACTCCTTGTATCTGTTTCCGTCTGTGATTTATACTTTCAGTTACGAAACTCCCATTTTCTGTCATCCTCGCCCGCCTAGACGTCGAGGCTGGCGTAAGCGGGGATCCAGAATATGGCTTATTTTCGAGAACCTGGATTCCCGCCTTCGCGGGAATGACAACTGAGAGTTGAGTTTCGTAATTCAAAGATTTATAAGAATCCTGCTTTTTTCAAGCAGGCTTTTTTCTTAAAGTAAAGTGTTCCTCTGCCTTACAAATGTTCTAGCGGCCGCTAGAACATTTGTAAGCGGGAGCGATTCAGCTCTTCTCCCTTGTTTGCGCCCAGGCCAACTCGAACATCGTACGATACGAGCTTGCGATATGACTGCTTTCTACAACCGTGGCGAACATGGTTTTCTGGGTGGAAAAAATAACCAGCTTATTGCCAAAAATAGCGTTGTCGTTCTGGAAACTTTTTGATGCCTCCGGTAATAACCGTATTTCATGCTGGAAGTTTTCATTCTCGCTTAATTTTTCCCTATATTCTTTATGAAACGCGTCATTGTTAACCAGTTCCCGTATCCGGAAGGTTTTATTCTTCGTTTCCCGCTTCCAGGCTTTGAGTAAATCAGGATATGTCTTGAGATGATCAACTCCCCCAAAAAATAGTACCTCTTGCTTCTCTTGTAAAAAGGAAATGATCTCTTCATAGACGTGTTTCAGCCCAGCCTCTCCTTCAAACACCTGGATATTCGGTTTTTCCGGTTCCACATTATAGAGCGCTGAGAGTTCCGGCAGTAAATCGTCAAGAATCTTCTTTTGGTGATCCACGTGGATGAGGAGGCGGCGAGGGTGCGCTGGAGAAAAAAGGACGGCCTTCTTGGTTTTCTCCGTAGCAATGAGCCCTCGTTCGGCCAAGCTTTTCAAAATAAAATATACCGTAGTGCGCTTGATACCGGAGCGTTCGGCAATATGAAAAACCGTGTCTTTGCCAAGTTGCAGACAAGTTAAGTAAATCTTCGCTTCTTTTTCCTCCAAGCCCAAAGCGTGGAGTCTTTTTTCTATGTCTTCCATAATATCAATGATATCAGAAAAGCAAGCTACTGTCAATATTTTAGTCAACAGTAACCACTAATATACCTATTTTACCTTATTTTAAGCATACAATCGTTCTATCTATTGACTGTTTTCATTGACAGTATTGACATATTTTGCTATACTTCAGCGTTCAAGAATGAAAAGGGTTGATTCTTGATCCAGTTCTTCTCATCTACAGCCAAAGGAGAAGTTATGCAGAGATTTCACAGATGGTCAGCACAAAGCAAGTGGGGGCGGTTCCATAACTTTTTCACCCTCTTGCGCCGTAGCCTGCTAAAAAAAACGAGAATTATAGGAAAGCTCTCATGGTTTCTCAACAAGGAGAGCGAACTTCTCAATAAGATTTACAGAGAAATTCTTGACTCCAGGCGGTACGCTACGGAACATGTAATGGAGGGTGGCTCTACCTCTCCGCAACAGAGCCCGTTAACCGATTTTCCCAGACAGTACTCAGCAATAAGACTCTATTGTGAGGTGCTTAGAGAAATCGGCGAGCAATCTGCCGCAGACGAGCTTTCTCGCATCAAAGAGGGGCAGCAATATGATCCCGACATGATACCGCCACTGCGAAAATTGCTCGGCCTCGAAGATTGACCAACGCTTCGTCTCAAGGTTGACGTAAAACACCTTCGCGATCTGGATCCGCGTGTAGGCCAGAAAAATGGGGAAGTTTTGTAACATCAATTCTTCCTCTCCCTTTCAGAGAATTCTTCCTAAGAAGTTTCCGAAAGGGAGCCATCCCGAAGTTCTTTACAAGATGTGGTTAGTGGAATTAGTTTGTGTCTCAAGAATAGATGTTAATTAACTCCACTAACCAAAGGAGATGTACATGAAATTTAGCCATGCTGCTTTCTATTACCAAATGGTAGTCCTGTCCGATGAAACAGTCGGAAAGAAAGCAACTAAAGATGCCTACACCATCTATACAAAGCTAGAAGAGGCATTGGCACGTGCCCAAAGCGAAAAAGAAAAGGTTCGCACTGGCAAGAATAAAGAGTGTTACCTCACACTCACAAAAAAACCTTTCGTGCCCAATTGGGAAACCCGTTTCGATGAAACGGTACTAGACGAAGAATATCTGTCCCGATAGGCACCGTGGAGAGAACCACGTTAAACCTCTTCGCGATCTGAATCCCGCGTGTAGGCCAGCGGTTACGGAGAGACATTGTATCACCAATGTTTCTCCTCCCTTTCAGAGAATTCTTAGAAAAGAAACTTCTGAAAGGGAACAATCCCGAGGTTCTTTGGAAAGTTCTTGATTGGTGAATTCAGCTCGCAAAAAATGTTGGCTGTCTCCACCAATCAAGGAGGTAATAATTATGGATAGTCGTAAGCCCGACTGGGCAAAAATCCGCTTTAAAGCAGCTTATAGTAATCTCCGCCTTAAAGTGAGGGGGGTGTGGGAGAAATTTCCTAATAGCTACTATTTTCCTGGAGAAGATCTGGCTGAGAGATGGCAACGAGGACGTGATGAATTCCATGCCTTCTCCTGGGCGCAAAGAGCCGCTGGCTTTGCCTATCTCAAGTATAGAAGTTATGGAGGCGCTGACTACTTCTTTATAAAACGGATGCAGCGGAGAGGTCTTTTGCACATGATTGCCGGAGGAGGAAGTCGTTATTCTTTCCCGCCTCATTATGAGCCAAAACCCAGACTTCCTTAACTCTACCGACATTTTGGAGAAGCCACGTAACGCCGTTGTTTCTCCTCTCTATCAAATCCTCAAAAACTTTGAAGGTTTTGAGAGGGTGTCTTTATACCTTTATCGACGGCCGTCGATAAGTGCTAAACCTGCTGGGCAATCTTTACTTCTTTCACTTCCTCGCTGCCGAGGATAGCGTTGATGCGCTTGGCTATGTGCTCGCGCATGAGATATACCTCGCTCCCCCAGAGCGAGCTCCTGGGTGCCAAAAAAAGTTTCTTGTCCTTATAGAAGCTCGGGATGATGTTTTCTCCGCCACGCACCCCATACTCTTCGACCAAAACCTGCTTGGCGATGTGGAAAATGGTTTTTTCGTCGATCTCTTTTGGCACAGTGAGCTGTTTTCTGGGGAGAAGCTCTTTGAGGGTGCGCATACTGTTCTGACTTACAACTAACGACTTACGACTAACAACCACCCCAAGATTTCTACTCTTTTGTTTTTCTTGTTGTAAGTTGTGGGTCGTGGGTCGTTCGTCATTTCCGGATCGGCATCATAATATAGAGGTAATTCTCCCGAAACGCGGCCGTCTCCGGATCATATGCGCGAAGGGCGGCGGGGCTCGAGCTGTTATTGGCGAGAAAGAGGATTTTTTCTCCCGGGAGGGCGCTCATCCCTTCCAAAACATAGCGGGGGTTGAAGACTATCGTCAAGGGAGCGCTTCCCTTGAGTGTTTCTATCGGCAAAAGAGTCTTGTTCTCGCCGGTTTCTTGGGACTCTGACGAGACCACGCATTGTTTTTCTCCCGGCTGGAAAGTGAGGACTATCTCGCCGGAGCTGTACGAAGAGAATCCACTCGCGATTTTTACCGCTCGCTGGAAGGTCTCTTTCTCCAGTACTACAGAAAGAGAGAATTCTTTCGGGATAATTTGTTTATAGTCCGGGTATTTCCCATTGATGATGCGGGAGATAATCTGCACTCCGTCTATCTCAAAAAATATCTGGTTCTCCTCCAAGGCGATTTTTACCTCCTGGCTTTCGGGAGTGATTACCCGAATAATCTCCTGCAGCGTGCTTCCAGGGATGATGAGGCTCTGATTTTTGGTAAGAAAATCGCTTTGGTTGCTTCCGGCTCCAGCGAGAGGAATGATTTCTTCGGCCAGGCGGAAACTATCCGTCGCCGCCAAGTGGATCTGATCCTTATAAAGGAAAATGTGGACTCCTGTCAACTCGAGGCGGGCATTATTCAAACTGACACAAAACAGCAGTCGGGAAAGGGCGCTTTTCAATTCTTGGGCTGGAAAAAAATACGGGTATTTCTCTTTATATTGGGGAATGATGGGAAAATCTTTCCCATCCACGCCTTTTATTTTCACCTGGGTTCCGGCACTTTCTATTTTCAAGCCCTCTTTATCGCTTTCGAGCTGTAACACATCCCCTGAGGGGAGATTATAGATAAAATTAGAGAGTACCTTGCCCGGAACGGCTATTTTCCCCTCTTTTTCTACCTTTGCCCCGATATAAACAATGACTCCTATTTCCAAGTTCGTCGCTGAAATTTTCAATCTTCCCATTTCCGTCTCCAAAAGAAAATTACTGAGAATCGGCAGGGTTGTTTGTCTCCCGGCGATTCTTTCTAGATAAGAGATAGTGCGACTGAGATTCTCCTGAGTGCAGATACATTTCATAAGAGTTTCTGTAATAGTTTCTTAATTATATTATATATAATTTATTATTATGATTAATCCTGTGGATATCTGAATAAGTGAATTATTTGTTTTAGAGAATGGTTTTTTGGAGTGCGAATACAAGAGAAAAAAAGTGTGAAGATTTTTAGTGTTGTGTATAAATAGGAATCTTTTTGAAGGATATATTTTTATTCACCGAAACTAATATCTTATACAGGGAGAATGCACGAGCATTACGGTGGTTATACACCGATATACACCCCGTTAGAGAAAAACAAGCATTATTTCAATACCCAGCAGAAGTATTTTGTCGAAAAAATTTATTCAGGGCATTTTAAACGATTAGTGTTTTTCTCTAACGGGGTAAACTAAGCTGGGTAATAGAGGCGATCCTTGAGGGTGTTGATTTCTTCTTTCAGGCGCGCGCGGGTCTCTTTATTGGTGTTGATTTTTTCAAAAGCATGGAGAGCGGTAGTGTGGTCCCTCCCCCCAAGAATTTCCCCGATAGCGGAGAAGGGCGCTTGGAGCTCCGTGCGGAGGAAAAACATCATCACTTGGCGGGGATGAGAAATTTCTTTTTTCCGTCCCTTTTTTATCAGATCTTCCTTGGTAACGCCATAGAACTCTGAGATGGCTCGGAAAACATCCTCCACCTGGATCGTTTTTTTATTGTTTTCGATGAGCTGGGAGAGGATTTTTTCCGTGTTTTCGAGCGTCGGAGAGATTTTATGGAATTCAGAGAAGGCGATAACGCGGTTGAGAGCCCCCTCCAGCTCGCGGATGTTCTGGGTGATGTGTTCCCCGATGAAGCGGATGGCGGGGGCGTCGATAATAAACCCCCTTTCTGCGATTTTGGATTCCAGAATGGCGATCCTCGTTTCCAGGTTCGGACGGCTGATATCGGTGATCATCCCACCCTCAAAACGGGAGCGCAGCCGCTCTTCCAAGGTGGGGATGGCCTTAGGAGGGCGATCGCTTGATATGACGATCTGCTTGTTGATCTGGTAGAGGGTGTTGAAAATGTGGAAAAACTCATTTTGGGTCTTTTCTCGCCCGGCGAGGAATTGAATATCGTCGATAATCAGGAGATCCATCTGCTGATAGTACTCTTTGAATTTATCGACCTTCTGATTTTTGATCGAATCGACCAGCTCGGTGGTAAAGCGCTCCGAGTTGATGTATTTGATCCTTTTTTCCGGAGAGCTTTTTACGACTTCATTGCCGATGGATTGGAGGAGATGGGTTTTTCCCAGGCCCACGCCGCCATAGATGAACAGCGGGTTATAGGCGAGCCCCAGGTTTTGGGAAACAGCATAGCAGGCGGCTCGCGCCAATTCATTGTTTTCCGCCACAATGAAGTTTTCGAAAGTGTAGCGGCCGTTGAGGTTGGTTTCGTGGAACGCCGGCGCGGCTGACCCAGTGGCGGTAAAAAAAGGTTTTTCAATGAGCTTTTTCCGGACAAACCCGGCGCTTTCGGGCGGTTTTATGGCATCGACGTTCTTCAGCGAGTCGCCGCTCGGCACCATACTTGCCCTTTCTGGCGCAATAACGCAGTGGATAGTTTTGATATTCTCATCAAAACTTTTTAGGGCGCGCAAAATATACAGATTATACTTGTTTTCCAGCCATTCTTTTGCAAATCCGTTGGGGACGCCGATAGTTATCACCCCATCCTGATTGTTCAAGATAAGCGTGTTTTTGAACCAGGTGATAAAGTTTGCTTTGGAAATAGAAAGCTCGATTTGGCCAAGCACAGCCTTCCAGAGTTCTTCATTGGTCATATGATAGCGCTTAGCTCCAGTCCTACAAAAACAGTGAAATTAATTATATCATGCATCAGGAGGAGGAGCCAGAGAAGGAAAGTGCATGAAGAGTGGATAAGCGGTGCATAACCTCAAGCGTGGTTCTAAAATTGACTTCCGTCGATTTTCTGGTACACTGAAAAAACGTTCAGTCGTCTAAGACATAACTTTACTATCGTATGCCGAAGAGAACATACCAGCCAAAAACTCGTAAACGCGCCCGGCGACATGGATTTTTGAAGCGTATGAGCACAGTGGGGGGCAAGAAGGTAGTCGCCCGGCGACGGAGGGACGGAAGAAAAAAGCTGACCGTCGCGTAGAATATGCCCGGTGGCACAATTCTGAATGTTTTTGATGGGAGAAGTCATATGGGGCGCCAACTTTTTACTCAAAAAGAGGCCTATAATAAGGGACATTTCCTAATAAGTTTTCAGAGTTGTTCCACTGGGTATGTTAAAAAAATGCTTACGTTTGCGGAAAAAAGAGGATTTTGAGAGGGTCTTTCGCTTCGGCAAGCCTCTTTTTTTTAGCGAGATTGCCTGCCGGTGTTTGGCAGGCGACCCGGGGGTTCGTCTGGGGTTTTCTTTCAGCAAAAAACATCTCCCCCTCGCTGTCGACCGGAATCGTCTGCGACGCGTTCTTTCCGAAGCATTTTTTCAGCTGAAAGAGGAGTGGCCGAAGGGCGGAGACATCGTATTTTTTACTGTAAGAAAGCCGGAGAAGATAGATATGGAGACGGCTCGGCAGATAATGAAAAGCCTTTTCCAAAGTTTAAAAAAAGCAAAATAATCCAAGCCCTATGATGTACGTTTTTGATATTCTCATCTACCAACCGCTCTACAATACCCTCATATTTTTTTACAATTTTATCCCCGGGCACGATTTCGGCATCGCGGTCATCTTAACGACACTTGTGCTGAAGGCTCTCCTTATTCCTCTTTCCAAAAAGCAGATCGAATCGCAGAAGAAAATGCAGGAGCTGCAGCCGAAAATCAAGGCATTGCAGCAGAAACACAAGAATGACAAGGAAAAGCAGACCAAGGCGATCATGGAGTTTTACAAGGAAAACAAAACCAACCCGTTTTCCGGCTGTTTGCCGCTGATTATCCAGCTTTTCTTCCTGATCGCCATTTATCGGGTGATTATCAACATTTCTCAGGCGGGATTTGTTATCAACCCAAGCGATTTATATGCTTTTGTCCCTGATCCGGGGGCGATCAACCACTTCTTCTTGAGTTTTATGGATCTCACCAAGCCGAACTACGTTCTGGCTTTCCTCTCGGCGATTGCGCAGTATTACCAGACAAAAATGTTTTTCCAGAATCAAAATACACTGCAACCCAAGGAAGCTGTCTCCACAGAGCCGGACTTTGCCGCTATAATGAATAAACAGATGCTCTATCTCGGCCCCGGCCTGACTTTATTTATTGGAGCCACTTTTCCGGCCGCCCTGGCTCTGTATTGGCTCTTTTCCACGCTATTTATGATTTTTCAGCAGATGGTCATTTTTAAGCCGAAAGCATAAGCAACGGGGTATGGAGAAATCACATCAAGAAATTATCAAAGAAACCGTCGCAGGCCTTTTAGAGAAGCTGGGGTTTGAGGCATCTGTCGAGGTAGCCCCCCAGGAAGGCGGCTTGAACGCGTTCTTCTGCAAGGTAAGGGTGGAGCAGGATCAGAATTTTTTGATCGGCCAGTATGGCGTGAACCTGGCGGCTGTTCAGCATCTGGTACGGGTGATGCTTCGCAAAAAAACAGAGGAAAAGCTGAATGTCATCGTGGATGTGAATGATTATTTTTCTGAGAAGAAGGTTCTTTTGGAAAAAGAGGCGGAAAGGGCGGCGGCAGAGGCTTTGCGGGATAATATTTCAGTGGCGCTCAGGCCGATGCTTCCCTATGAGCGCAAGATCGTCCACTCTTTCCTTTTTGAAAATCCGAAAATAGTTACGGAAAGCATCGGCCAGGGCGCGGAAAGAAAAATTATGGTAAGCCCGAAGCCAAAGAGCGATTCCGCCGCCGCAGGACAGGCAAAAAGCGTTTGAACGGGCTCGTAAAACAAGAACACCATGGCCATTGCGCGTAAAATCGCTTATAATGTCATTTCCAATTCTTTTTTGAAGGTGTTTTCGACGGTGGCGCTTTCCTTGCTCTCTATCCGCCTGATTACCGGATACTTGGGACAGGACGGTTTCGGAAAGTACTCGACCGTGCTCGCCTTCTTCGCTTTTTTTTCCGCCCTAGCCGATCTGGGGCTCAGTTCTGTGACGGTGCGGGAAATTTCCCGCGGGGGCGCTGATGAAAAAAAGATCCTGAGCAAAGTGCTGTCTCTCAGGCTCACATCGTCGCTCACCGTCTTCCTTTTGTCGCCGCTTCTGATACTGTTCTTCAACTATTCGCGTGATTTGAAAATCGGCATCTTCATTGCGGCAGGCGCCATTCTCTTCTCCACCCTTTCGCTCATGCTGAATGGCGTCTTTCAGAAGCGCCTGGCGATGGACAAAGTGGCGCTGGTGGAATTCCTCGGAAAACTTTTCCAAGTCGGCATGGTCGTGCTCGCCGTAAGGGAAGACTGGGGGTTTCTCGCTATCGTTTCGACGCTCCTCGCCTCGCTTTCTTTCAACGCGCTGATCGTTCTTTTTTTGAGCCGCCGCTACGTGAAGTTTTCCCCCAGCTTTGATGTGGCATACTGGAAAACCTTCCTGCGCGAATCGCTGCCTATGGGAGCGACCGCCATCATCACCTTCGCGTACTTCAAGATGGATACCATCATCCTCTCCGTCTTGCAGCCGAGCGCCCACGTCGGCATCTACAATGTTGCGTATAAGATCATGGAGAACCTCATCTTTTTCCCGGCGATGCTGGCGGGGCTCATCCTTCCCCTTCTTTCCCGGTTCATTTTTACCGAGCGCGCCCGCTTCGAAGAGATCGCCGACAAGACGTTCAAGGTGTTCTTCATCATTATCATGCCGATCATCGCCGGGACGCTGTTCTTGGCTCCGGATATCATCCGCATCGTCAGCGGGGATGATTTTCAGGAATCCGTTCTTGTCTTGCGTGTCCTTATTTTCGCATTGGGATTCATCTTTTTCGGGCACTTTTTCAATATGCTCCTGATCGTGGGGAATGCCCAGAGAAAACTCATGCAGGCGCTGATGATCGCGGCAGCTTTCAATATCCTTCTCAACACGTTTCTTATTACGCGCTACTCGTATGTCGGCGCAGCGGCCGCATCAGTTGCAACAGAGATACTCGTCGTATCGCTGACGGCGTTCTTGGTAAGGCGGCATATCCGCTATGCGCCATCGCTCGACCGCATAGGGAGAATTTTTCTCTCTGGCGCCCTGATGGGCGGGGTGCTTTTTCTGCTTGAGCCGTACTCGTTCTTCATCGCCGGAATACTGGGCATCGCGACCTATCTGGGGATGCTCTGGCTGACGAAAGCTATCAGTCCGGAAGAAATCACCAGCCTTTTCCAGAAAGGGGAAGGAACCCCCCTTTCAGAAGTCGAGCGGATGGAAACGATGGTTCCCTAGCTCGCGCGCCCTCCTTTCAGGTAAACATCCTAACCCTATGGCTGCTCTTCCCAGGGTCGGTATCATTGTTTTGAATTACAACGGCAAGCGCTGCCTGCCCGCCTGTCTCAATTCTCTGAATCGGCTCGAGTATCCCGACAAAGAAATCATCATTGTTGATAATCATTCCTCGGATGATTCGCTTCTTGCGGCGGAAAAAACTTTTCCGCAATTCATTTTTGTCCGCAACAGGGAAAACGAAGGTTTCGCCAAAGGAATAAATGTCGGCATCCGCGCGGCGCTCGCGCGTGGCGCGGAGTACTGCTGGCTCATTAACTATGATACGGAAGTAGATCCGTCCGCCCTCACACGCCTGATTGCCGTGGCGCAAAAATATCCTCAGGCGGGCCTTCTGAGCCCGGTGATTTACCCCGTTAGAGAATGTCATGCAGGGTTGTCGCAGGACACATTCTCCTCTTCAAGTATAAAGCCTCATACTATACGAGAGTTCTCTAATGAGGTTTATGAAAAGGAAAACCAGCGTCCCTGGTTTGCCAAAGGGAAGATAAATTTTTTCCGGATGCGTGCGCTCCATACCCAGCCTGCCAAAAAAGAGCTTGCGAGAGAGAGTTATTCGAGCGAGTTTCTCACAGGCTGCGCGCTCCTGGTAAAAAAAGAATTGGTTGAAGCTATCGGCCTCTTGGACGAGCGCTTTTTTCTATACTATGAGGACGCGGATTATTCCTTGCGGGCCGCTTCAGCTGGATTTGCCTGCCTGGTCGTTCCTGGGGCGCGGGTGTGGCACGCTGAAGTCAGCCGGGCTCATCCGAAAAAAACCTATTTTTTGGTGCATTCGGGGCTCTTGTTCTTTGAGAAACACGCCCCATTTCTTCTGCGTCCCTATCTATGGGTCTATGTTACAATACGGAGAGTAAAAAACCGTCTTGATCTGACCCGCCGAAAGGGCGCCATCGCCTTGGAGGTACATCAGGCCTATGAACACTTTTTTCATGAGCGCTAACCCGTCCATTTCTCTCATTTTCGTGAATTACCGGAGCGCTCGGCACCTTGTGGCGGCTTTGGAGAGCCTTTTTTCATTTGAGCAAGCGTCTGATTCTTTTGAGATCATCGCGGTGAATAATGATCCTGCGGAAAGTGCCGCACTCCAAGCACTCAAGCAAATATTTCCGCTTCTACTCATAGAAAGCGGCGAAAATAGCGGGTTTAGCCGAGGCAATAATCTTGGCGCTCGGCAAGCTCGCGGAAGAATTCTCGGGTTCATCAATCCAGATGTGTTGTGGACAGGCGTTCATCTTCAGAAAATCGCCCAGGTTTTTGATAAAGATACCCGAATAGGTGTTTTGGGCATGACCCTTCTCGATACGAAAAGGAGACCGGAAGCCTGGAGCAGCGGGAAGGAGCCGAGCCTCACCACCCTTTTTCTTAATAATTTTTTTCCTGCGCGGCGGGCTGCCCGGCAAGAGCGGGAACCATTTTTTCCGGACTGGGTCAGCGGCGGAGCGCTTTTCATCCGGAAAGAATTATTTGCGGAAATCGGAGGTTTCGATGAACGGTTTTTCCTGTACTTTGAAGACGTGGATCTTTGTAAAGAAGTGCGCCATCGCGGCTTCTCAGTGGCGCGTCATCCTGAGTTCTCGCTCATCCACCTCGGCGGCAAGAGCCGGGAATCAAGGCGCCTTCAGAAAAAATATTATGCTCTCTCGCAAAGGGAATATTTTCGCAAGCATCGTCCGAAATGGGAAGGAGCCGTACTTGGTTTTTTGCAATTCTTTTTTCGTAAGGGGTAGTTCATGTCTATGTTAGAAAAAATACTTCTTCTTTTTATTTTTTTTCTCCCTTTCCAGTTTGCTCTGCATCCGGCCGAGGGCATAGATTTGGCGCTCGCGCGCGTCTTTGTGCTTGTGCTCTTTTTTTTGTGGGTAATGAGAAGCCTTTTTAACAAACGTCTTATTTTGCCGCGGCCGCTGATCCTCTTTTTTTTCACTGCTTTTCCCCTGTGGGCAAGCTTTTCTTTCCTCTGGGCAGAAAATATGTTGTGGGCTCTGCGAAAAATCGCCTTCCTCCTTTCATTTTTCCCCTTGTTTCTTGTTTTTTTTGCCGCCCTGCAGAAACCACTTTTTCGTAAAAAAATATTTCAAGGACTAGTCATTACCGCGAGCGCGGCCGCCCTCCTGGCTCTCGTGCAGTTTTTTTCACAGTTTATTTTCGGGGTTTCGCGCGTCTTCGCTTTTTGGGTGAGCGATGTCCTGCCCTTTTTTCTCGGGCCGGCTTTGGGCGAGGCAGTGGCGAATTATCCGAGCCTCCTCGTCAATATTTCCGGGGTGACAGTGATGCGCGCTTCTTTATTTTTCCCCGACCCGCATATGTTCGCTTTTTTTCTCGGAATGTCATTTCCTCTGGCCCTGGCTTTTGCTCTGGAGAAAGACTCTCAAAAACGCGCAGCGTGGATGGCCTGCGCTGGTCTTATTTTTGTTGCCGATCTGCTGACATTTTCGCGGGGCGGATATGTGGGGCTTATTTTTGGATTGATGGCATTTCTTATTCCTCTGGCCTGGCAATCTTTCTGGTGGAGAAGACATCGGATCGCGACCGGCGTTCTTATTTTTATCGTCTTAGCAAGCATCCTCGCGAGTCCGATAGGCGCGCGCCTCTTTTCGAGCTTTTCGCAAGATGACAATTCTAACGTTGAGCGCCTGCGGTTATGGCAAGAAGCAAGCGTATTTATTTCCGAACGCCCATGGCTTGGCACGGGACTGGGGAATTATCCTCTCTTGGTCAAGCCGAGCGCTCTTTACCGCGAACCGATCTACGCCCACAATCTTTTTTTGGACATTGCTCTGGAGACAGGTCTCATCGGGCTTTTCCTGTTTGTTTCATTTTTTTTCTTGGGCATTTCTGCCGCTTGGAAAAAGTGGCGGGAGGGGCGGGATATTTTTTCACTGGCGCTTTTTTCTGCTCTGATACTTTTTTCCGCCCATGCATTTTTTGAAACACCCTTGTTCTCTGTCCATGTCTTACCTATTTTTCTCCTGCTTATGGCAGCGAGTGTAGTATAATCGGAAAAGATCCAAAAGTTTTTAGATGAACCTTACCAAAGCGGTAATGCTTTCGGTTCCCTGCCCGAAGCGCTGCATCGTCCTAGGCGGGCCTAAAAAACTTTTGGAATCTTTTCCGGAACTGATTTAAAATAGATATATGTTGAAGGAAAAATCTATCATTCAGATTTGTATTGTGGCCGTTATCTTGCTTTTGCCCCTGGCTCATCTTAAGGTAATTTTTTTTGGGATGCCTCTTTACAGCGTTGAAATGCCCATTGTTGCAGCCCTTCTTATCTATGGATATGGATGGTACCGCGGCGAGTTTTCTCCAATGAGGAAGATAAATTTTTGTGACCCGTTCGTTATCGGGATAATCTTATTTTTTCTGGGAGCGGTAATTTCATTTGTTGCCAACCCCTTTTCTTTGACGGGGCTCGGGATGCTTAAGATGTGGTTTGTCTTTCCTCTTCTCGTCCTATGGTTGTGGGTTGAGACCAAGCCGACAGCGAGAAATATGGATTGCATACTCCTCGTCTGGCTGGGAGTCATAGCTGTCTCTGCGGCCGTGAGTCTCGCATACCTCTTTCAGGGGGTGCTCACCTATGACGGTCGACTGGCGGCGTGGTATGCGTCTCCGAACTATCTGGCTCTATCTTTGGTTCCCGGGGTGCTTTTGGCACATTATTTTTACTTTCATTCACCATTCCCAAGAACAAGAATTATTCGGCCGCTCATTTGTCTCATGCTGACGCTTCTTCTCACGGCACTCTTTTTTACTCATTCATACGCCGTCTGGATCAGTGTCGCTTTGGCTGGGCTCCTGTTTCTTTTTCTTGATACTGCCGATATACCTTCTTGGCGCAAAAAACTGGCAGCCATATTTTTACTTCTGATTGTTTTTGGCACCTTTGTTTTATTTGAATTAGGCAGTGAAAAATGGCAAGCACTGACGCAGTTTGAGAATCGGTCATCATTTGCCTCGCGTATGATGATCTGGCAAGCGGCCGGTAAGATTATTTATGACCACCCTATTTTAGGAATTGGCCTCGGGCGCTTCCAAACAGTGTATCTGGAATATCAGAAATATTTCCTGCCGTACTTGGAGTGGGCCGTACCCCAGCCACACAATCTCTACCTCGCCGTCTGGCTACAAACGGGATTGCTCGGACTTGTCGGTTTTGTTCTCCTCATCGCCCGTTCTATATATATATTGATAAAAAACAAAGGCCGAGAATCGGTGTTGCTTCTCGGTCTCTTGGTGCTCTACCTTATCTACGGAATTTTTGATACCCCCTTCTTCAAAACCGATTTAGCTTTCTCCTTTTGGCTGGTTATTGGGCTTTCTCTCGCTCTTAAGTCAGAGACAGAACTTTGAAAATACTAACTTTTTTATTGTTCCGAATTTGCCCTTGATATTTGGGAAGCAAACTTTTAAGCGCGAGTAAATTATCTGCTTCAATAATCAAGTTTTCGTCCTCATTTTTTCCTTTTACAGATATTTTTGTTTCCATTCATGCTGATGGCAACAGTGATCCCTCTATCTCTGGGTACAAAGTAGCGGCACCGCGTCGAGATCATACTGAAAAAGCAGAAGAGTTTGCTACTCTTCTTGGTATAGAATATCAAAACGCAACCAAACTCCGCCTTGATACCAATATCACCCGTACTATGCGTGGCTACTATGCCTTCAATTGGCGACGGTATGACCATTCACTTCATCCCCTGACAGTAGCAACTATTATAGAAACTGGTTTTCTCACTAACGCGAACGACAGACGGGTAATCGTTGGCAGCCCAGACAAACCAGCGAATGGCATTGCGAGCGGCATTCTCAAATTCCTCGATGTCACAACAGAAATGACCCAAGAGAGTGACACAAAGAACCCCACACTCTAAATGAAAGTTAGAGTATGGAGTTCATCTTTCCTTTTATCCAGCACCTTCCAGAATACCCTGCGGTGAAGGTGCTGGGTTTATTGAAGGTGCGTCTTGAGAAACGCTGTTGTTTTTCCCCAAGCATCTCTTGTTTCATTCGGAGCGTAGTTCGTACCAGACGGATTGGCGAAGACGTGTCCTGATCCTGAAATTTCTTTCACCCAGATACAAACATTACTCAGGCTTGCCATCGGGTAGACCCGTAGCAGACAAGACCTCGCTTTCTTGACGGTGCAAAGACACTCTGTAAAAGAATTTTCTTATTTCCTCTACTACAACGATTGAGAATGCTACAGGAATAATAATCAACCAGTCATCTCGATCAAGCGGCACTGTTCGGAGCACTTTTTGAAACAGCGGACTATACACGGCCATGAGCTGTAACATAATAATAACTCCTGTCGCCCCCAAAAGAAACTTGTTGGAAAACGGATTCATGGAGAAAATAGATTTTTCAGCTGACCGACAATTCCAGGCATTGAACCACTGGAACACAGCGAGTACGGTAAGTGAAATCGTCCATGCTTTCGCAATGTCATCTTGATAATACTGGCTGAAAAGAAAAAGCGTCCCTATCGCCATCGGTAGCGCCATGAGAAGCATCCGCCGTATCATCAATGTATCAACCAGCGTTGTCTTCGCAAAAAAAATCTTCTTTGGCTCTTTTGGTTCCATCGCCAACGCGACGTCTAAGAATCCATCTGTCACCAGATTCAGCCACAAGATTTGAGCCGCGAGAATCGGGAGAGGAAAACCGATGAGCAAGGCTCCCAGCAGGACAAACACTTCGCCCAGGCTGGTCGAAAAAAGGTAGAGAATGACCTTCTTGATAGTCGCAAAGATATTCCTTCCTTCTTCAACGCCATGGACGATATTTCCGAAGTTGTCGTCGAGCAAGATGACATCGGAAGCTTCTTTGGCAACGTCTGTCCCGATTTTCCCCATCCCGATGCCGATATCCGCTGCTGAAAGCGAGAGAGCATCGTTCACTCCGTCTCCGGTCATCGCCACCACCAACCCACTCGACCGATAGGCCTGGATAATTCTCAGCTTATGTTTCGGCGTGACCCGAGAAAAAACGCTCACATCCGGTATTTTCTCTGCGAGCTTCTCGTCGTTCAGCCGATCTATCTCTTCGCCGTCGAGCACCATATCCCCGCTTTTATAAATCCCCGCTTCCGTTGCAATCGCCTGCGCCGTCACGGCATGATCCCCAGTAATCATCACCACTTGTATGCCTGACACTTCCACTTGGTGCACGGCATCCCTCACTTCTGCTCGAAGCGTATCCTTGATACCGAAAAACCCTCCAAAGACCAGGTTTTTCATTGAGCGCTCTTCATCAATACTTGTATCTGACGTGAATTCGTAGGCAAACCCGATGACTCGCAACCCATCTCGTGACAGAGCATCAAACACTAGCTCTAGTTCCCTTCTCTTTTCATGAGTAATCTTTTTCAATCCGTTTTTCCCAGATTCCCTTCCAGACAAAGCAAGAATCTTTTCCGGGGAACCGGTAAGCGCGAGAAAATTCTCCGGTTTCGTACGATGGAGCGACGCGTGAAACTTCCGTTCATAATCAAAAGGAAGCTCATCGATCATCGGCATCTTGGAAAGCAAGTCTTCATGATTAAAACCAATTTTCTTCGAAAAAACCAGCATCGCTCCTTCGGTCGGATCACCTGCCACCCTCCACTGCTTCGACCCTTTGTGAAAGATGAGGCTGGCACTGCTATTGAGAGCCGCTATCTTCCCCGCTAAAAGCAGAGTCGGATGATTTAGTGGATCAACACTATCCCCACGAAGACTCACCTCTCCTTCCGGAAAATATCCGCCTCCTCCAATATCAAACAGATTATCACCTATAGACACTTTCTCTATCGAAAGCTCGTTTTTTGTCACTGTGCCCGTCTTGTCGACGGCAAGGATTTTCGTTTCTCCCAGGACTTCAATGGCTTGTAATTTTTTCACCAGTACATTCTTTTTGCTCATTCGCCACACTCCGCTGGCGAGCACAAGCGTTATCACGATCGGCAAGCCTTCTGGAATGATAGAAACCGATATGGCAACAATAGTTTTGAAGATATCCCGCAATGGATGCCCATTCAAAATGCCGAGGAAAAGCAGTATAAACGCGATAGCGAGAACAAACGAAATTACGAACTTGGAGAGTTTTCGAATATCGCTTTTCAGCGGAAATTCCGCATCGATTCCGAGTGTTTCCTTGGCTATCGTTCCAAGATACGTCTTGATGCCGGTAGCAACGACGACAGCCCTGCCATTTCCGGAAACGATCACTGTCCCTTTGAAAACCATATTTTCTTGATCCGAAAGAGCGATTTTCTCTCCTGTGAGCGGACGAGGGTCTTTGTGTTTCGGCAACGACTCTCCCGTCAAAGCGGATTCATCGATCTTGAGAGCATTGGAAACGATAACACGGGCATCCGCCGGAACCTTCTCGCCCTCCCGCAGAATAATAATATCCCCTGGGACGATATGTTTGTCTGAAACGATCGTCTCTTCATGATCGCGCAAGACGAAAGCGCTTCCTTTGATGAATTTCTTCAGCGCCAGAAAGGTATTCTGCGCTTTCCCCTCCTGAACTGTACCGACGATGGCATTGAAAACGAGGACAAAGAAGATAACGGAGGCATCGACAATTTCTCCGGTGAAAAATACGATGATTCCCGCAGAGAGCAAGATAAAAATGAGCGGGCTCTTGAACTGGCGGAAAAAAATAGCAAAGACACTATCACGCTTTGCTTCCGGCAATTCATTGGATCCGTATTCCGCAAGCCTCCGCTGCGCTTCGGATGAAGTGAACCCATGCTCGCTCGTATTGAAATACTGAGTAACTTCCGACGAGTCCTTATTGTAGAAATTCAGAGAAATCTTTTCCATTATCTAATTTTATCACACATATTCTCCTGTCCCATCGAAGGTATAAAAAAACAAGGCTTCCGCCAGCTAGCGGATACAGCCTCGTTTTCAGTGCTCCGGCGATAGAAACCCTTACCGCTCGCTCGTTTCACTCACTTTACTACCTATTAATGCCAATAAATGGGCTGGCTCCTCCCCAATACGTCGGTGTCTTTCCGTCCCACTTTTCTATCCAACGCAATTCCACTACCTGAGGATTGGCTGTCAGCGCCTGCGCTTCAGTTCGAATGGCTTTTGCTTTGCCTTCAGCTTCAACAACTCTTTGGTCAGCCTCTATCGATATTCTTTCCAGGTCTCTTTCGGCTTTCAACTTCAACTGCTCAGCCGTCACCTTTGCTTCAATCGCTTCATTGAAGGCTGGCGAGAAATCAAAAGAGGTTATGTTGATATCATCCACTATGATATGGGTTCTAATCAATCTTTCAGCCAGATTGATTTTAATCTGGTCTTTCACATCCTCTCTTTTGATAATCAATTCTTCCGCAGTAAATTTTGCGGTGACTGCCTTGACTGCCTCCTGAATCGATGGCGCGATAATACGACTATTGTAATCTTTCCCGACGCTCTGCCAAACAGTATTCACTGCATTCGGAGCAAGGTGATAGTTGATAGCAACTTTGGAGGTTATAATCTGCAAATCTTTGGAAGAGGCGCTGGCTGGCACCTCGTCTTTTTGAATTTTCACATCCATCGTCACCACCTTCTGCACAAAGGGTATTTTAAAATAAAGTCCCTCATCAAACACTTTGTCCTTGACTGCTCCAAATTGCAAGAGGACTCCCCTCTCTCCGGCACCAATGGTTCCTACAGTTCCAAAGATGATTATCAACAACACAAGAACACCAGCGAAAGATGAGATGCCCTTTTTGATTTTTTTGAAGATCTCCATTTTTTCCAGATCAATCACATTGTTCATATTTTTCATTTAATGTAGTAATTACGCCTTATCCATAGAGTTTGGCCACCCTGAAAAAAGCATAGCACTTTTTAATGTTAATGACCACTGGCTCACCTTGAGGTTCGAATCCTGTTTTAAGTAACAAAAAATAAGGCTATAACAAGCCTCGTTTTTAGTTGCTCCAGGGATTGGAGGAAGTTCGAACCTGTTTGATGAGTGTTTAGAATGAAGAGGCGGCATAGTCGTTAGAATGAAAAGTTACTTTTACAACACTAGCTTTCTGCTATACTATCTTCATGCCAAAATTAAGAATCGTCACTCAAGAAGGATTGGCTTCTGAAGAACTTTCTGCATATAAAGCAGTGAGCCCGGCTGACTTCAAGCAATTGGAAAGTCTTTTGCCAGTGCTCACTGGAAAGCATATCCTCCATCTCAGCAGTTCAGCGAATGGAGGCGGCGTAGCCGAGCTTCTGACGAGTGGTTGCGCTCTTGAGCGCGCTTTGGGACTGCGCAGCCAATGGGCGATTATTGAAGATGCCATGCCCTTTTTTGTCATAACCAAAAAAATTCACAATGGTCTCCAGGGGGAATCCCTGACACTTTCCCCGCTTGAGCAAAAAACATACCTTAATATAACTCCGACGCTACGCGCAGACCTTGAGACTCTGCTCCATAAGCTTCAGCCAGATATTATAATCCTCCACGACCCACAGCCATTGCCATTTATAGAAATTGCGAAACGTTTTGCTCCAACTCTTCTGCGGCTGCACATTGATCTCTCTACACCCTATCAACCCATGCTTGATTTTCTCAAACCCCTCATCCGTCAGGCCTCAACAATTATCATATCCAGTAATAATTACCGAGTTGCCTTTGGAGGTTACCCACCCGAACACATAGCAGTCATACGCCCAGCTATTGACCCTTTCACCGAAAAAAACCGCCCTCTCGATAAAGATATTGCCGAAGAGATTCTCACCAAACACAATATTGATATCACGCGTCCCTTTATCACACAGATTTCCCGCTTTGATCCTTGGAAAGATCCTCTTGGCGCTATCGAAGCATACCGATTCGCTAAACATTCTGTCCCTAAACTCCAGCTTATCCTTGCGGGATTCATCGAGGCTTCTGATGATCCGGAGGCACTTGCATGGGTCGACAAAACCAAAGCTGCCGTACAAAATGATCCTGACGTTTTTATCTTCTCTGATCTTTCTCAGCTAAAAGACAACATGAGCGACTCTCTCTTTATCAATGCTCTCAACACGCTCACGAGCTGTACGCTTCAGATGAGTCGACGCGAAGGCTTCGGGTTGACGATCACAGAAGCCATGTGGAAAGGGCGCGTAGTCATCGCTCGCCCTTCCCGTGGTGCAGAACTGCAAATTATTAATGGTGAAAACGGTTATATCTCTGATACGTCAGAAACAATAGCTGGCCATGTTATCAAAACACTTGCTGATTCAAAAACTGCTCAAGCGATTGGCCGCGCCGCCCAAGCTTCTGTGAAAGAGAATTTCTTCCTTCCTCGCTACATCAGCCACAATTGTAAAGTCTATCAAAATTTTTTGTAAGACATCTTGCTCTTTGGTATCGGTCTCGGCAGGTTTCAAGAAGTGTATCTGGAATATCAGAAATATTTCCCGCCGTATCTGGAATGGGCCGTGCCCCAGCCGCACAATCTCTATTTGGCTGTCTGGCTACAGACGGGATTACTCGGGCTTATCGGCTTTATTCTTCTTGTCTCCCGAGCAATTATTCTTTTAATAAAAAACAAAAGCCGAGAATCAGCATTGCTTCTCGGTCTCCTCACGCTCTATCTTATCTACGGCCTTTTCGACACCCCCTTCTTCAAAACCGATCTGGCATTTTCTTTTTGGCTCGTTATAGCGCTTATTATGACTCTTCCAAAACCAGAAGCAGAACTTTAAAAGCGATAATTTCCTCTGTTGCCCCGAGGGTTGGGAGATGTTGAGCTCGTCTGGTTGCCGCATAAAAAAAAGACCCAGATGAGCAGCCTCTGCTTATATCTGGGCAAGCTTATTTTTCGATAAACCGGAGTAGTTGGGTCTTCGCGCCTAAAATGTGAAGGCAGTCTTTTTTCCAGAAGTGCCTGACGCAAAAGCGCTGGGTCTGATTGATACTAATGTCGACCAATTTTTCCGGCGGATAACCAAGGCACTTCGCAACGATTCGTCCGCTGTAATTTGGACCAAGATCTTCGTCGAGGAGAACGATATCAGGGTCAAACTCCTGAATTGCGGCGATATTGGGGTTGAGTTCAAACCAGCAGCTAAGAAGAAGAACTTCATGGCCGGCTTTCTGCAATACCCCTCCTAGCGCCTCACACAAGTGCCTGCTATCATCCAAGATTGCGATTTTCATATACCCCCCTTTATTTAGACGGTATGAATGTATGTGAGAAATGAGCTAGGAACAAAACAGAATACCCTGGAATAGGTACTTTGTCAACTTTGGCTCCGATAATAGGATTTGAACCACCAGACTACAAATCTATCCGGTAGAGGCGATGGGTGACCCGGTCGGTGAAAAAGAGGATGTCCTCTTTGGGAGACATGAAGAGGTCGGAGCTGTCAAAGCTCTGCGCAACATCCTTCAAGTCTGTCAGGCGCGTCTTCTTTCCAGTGCCGACATCCATTTTCCAAAAAGTATCTTTGGTAATGAGCGGCTTGTCAAAGTAATCGTTGGGGAGGGTGGCGCTGTCCGGCAGTCCGCCCGGGAGAGCATAGTAGATGGTGCGGCTATCCTTGGACCAAGCCGCTTTGGAGACAAAGGTGGGGAGAGAGAGGCTCTGGAACTCACCGCCGTTTCCATTCATCATATTGAGGAGGATATTTTGTCCGCCCTTCTCATTGCTCACGCCGACCAGCACTTTTTCACCATTGGGTGACCAGAGGTAGTCGGCTCCGAATTTTTCCGAAAGGAGCACCCGGCGGCTTTCCCCCGAGAGGCCGATAGTTTCGAAGGAAGTTTTCTCAAGCGCGCTGGGTCGGTTCCAAAAGGAGACAGCCGTGCTCTGGGGCACAGGCGAGATGAATGAGTCCTGGGACAGCGAGGCGAGTTTTTTCCAGGCCGACCCGTCCGGATTGGCGATATTTAGGGTGCGCTCATTATTTGTGGCGGTGTACTGATAGAAAATCTTGTCGCCGAGATTATTCCAAGCCAGCCGCGCCATTTCCGGCTTGAGTGGGACAAGCGTCTTGGTGGTTAGATCGGCATAGTGCCAGAGGTTTTGCCCATTGCTTTGCTTGAGGAGAAGCAGGGTGCGGTCTTTCTTGGGCGACCAGATGACGCGCACCGGCTGGCCCGGGAGGTCGCTCAAGAGAACAGACTTGTCTTTGCCTTCCATGGAGGCCTTTTTCAAAGTTTTCTCATCCAGCGAATAATAATAGAGGGTGCCATCATCGGAAACCGCCGCTCCCAAAAGAGCTTCATTGATGGGGTTTTGAATGCTTCCAACCATACCAGGCGTAGCAGCGGCTTTCATTTCTTGGACAGCATTTTTTTCCTTCGGGTCGGCGACCGGGTCGTGAACATTGTTCTTGAATGCGAAATTATAGGCCGCCAAGAAAATGAGCACCAAAATAAGTAAGCCGATAGAAAAATAGAAAATCTTTTTCATTCTTTTTGTTATAATATTTTCTTTACTGGACGTGAAACGAAGAGAGGTTGGTCATGGTCGAGTAGGATTGGCAGGGAGTGACGCCTTTTATTATATACGGGGCGCAGTCTTTGCTCTCATAGAGGACAACGAGACCCGCCGCCTTGAAAGCATCAAAGTACTTTCTAATGGTAGCAGGGTCAGTCGATCCGCCGCTATTGTTGAGATCGGCGCAGGTGCCTTTTTGGTGGCAGGTACTGTTGTGCATGACCGTCGGAGGCCACGACTCAGTTATTCGCCAGCCGGTTACCCCAGTTACATTTTTTATTTTTTGGAGGAGAGATGGATCCAAAAAACATTTATTTAGTCTGCACGTTTTGAAATCTACACCAGTTACCTCTACGCACCCTGTACAGGCTTGGCATTTGATATTTCCAGCCGGGCAACAGGCGGCTACCGGCTGGGCTGGACTCGGGCAGGCTACCGGAGGCACTGTTGGTACGGGCTTTGGTTCTGTCGGCACAGCAGCCCCCGGAACAGCCGTAAGACCGTTCAAAGTGACATTCACCAGATCGGGGTTGATGGTATTGAGGAGGAGCCAGGCCACGAGAGCGATGATGAGGCCGATGATGGAATCGAAAATGACGCTTTTGGCCGTGCTCATGGCCGCCGTATTGCCGGCACTGGTGAGATACATAAAGCCGCCGACGGAAAGCATAAACAAGGCGCAGAGGACAATCACCACCATGGCTGTTCTATAAACAGCGGTAACGTAAGCTGGCAGATTACTGCCATCCGTACTGGCGAGCCCGGGGATTTTTTCAAGAAGTGTGTATTGTAGCCCCTGTGTTTGTGCCTCTACTACAGAAACAAACAGGAATGTACTTACGGAAAAAATAAGGAGAAAAAATACTATAAGAAAAATTTTATTTTTGACCATACTGAAAAAATGATGTGTCATTATTATACCACAAATTTTTTGAGTTTTTGAAACAAAACTCCTCCGTTGGGTGGCATATAGAATGCCCGCATACTTGTTCGGCCTCAAACGGTTAACGGTATCGCGGGGATGGCGTAAACATTTTACACGTCGACTGATTGAAATCGGCATGCCAATGCAAAGAATCCTCGTCCCAAA
>Ga0156127_125_pt1 | contig 23354 bp, 20 predicted proteins | sample RifCSPlowO2_02_FD_107780 | JGI IMG/M metagenome (GOLD analysis project Ga0156127, IMG submission 107780) | Candidatus Moranbacteria bacterium RIFCSPLOWO2_02_FULL_48_19
AGCCCGGAATGACAGAACAGGATTAATGTTAAATGAGTTCATATTCGCGATTATTTGCATAGATTTGCATAGTATGCTACCATAAAGCTATGCAAGATAGCCAACTCATACCAATCAGAAAAGCAGCGGAAATGCTTGAAGTTTCTGTCGATACTTTGCGGCGCTGGGATAGAAATGGGTATTTCCCAGCTATAAAATCCTCCGGGGGCCATCGTTACTATTCCATGGATCAAGTCGAACTTTTTCGGAAGGATATTTTTTCGATGGCAAAGAGCTGGATAACCGATCAAATTGGGGCTGAGCCGGAGGCCGAATTTTATTGTCCGAATAGCGGTGTGTTTCAAGTCAGGTTGATACGGATGGAAAAAGAGCTTTTGGAAACACGCAAAGATCTTTCCTGGGCATCGCTTATCGTTTCAGCGGTCGGAGAGATTGGAAATAACTCCTTTGACCACAATCTCGGCAATTGGCGTGATATCCCCGGAGTTTTCTATGGATATGACTTGCGAAAGAAACAGGTTGTTTTGGCGGACAGGGGGCAGGGAGTGCTCGCTACGCTCCGGCGCGTCAAATCGGAACTCGCGACGGATAGAGATGCTCTCCATACGGCTTTTACAGAAGTAATTTCCGGACGGGCACCGGAAGCGCGCGGAAACGGGCTGAAGCTGGTAAGACTCATCGTAGAAAGATATCCTCTGTCGATTGATTTTTCTTCAGGGAATGCGTTAGCGACCCTCCGTCATGACAAAAAAATGAGAATCAGCTTGCAGAAGCAATCAATGGAAGGATGTATCGCATGTATCCGATTTTAAATTTTTAGCACCTGTCTCAATTATATGTTGATTGAGTTGAAAAAATTTGGAACGACTCTCGTCTCGCGGCAAGCAGGGAAAGAGGCCTATGCCGCTTTCCTGCCTACGCTCCGCCAAGCCGGCCAGAACGAAGATATTCTGATCGATTTTTCAGGGGTCAATACATTCACGCCATCATGGGGTGACGAGTTTCTCACACCGCTCAAGGAGCAAGTGGGAGACCGCGTGAAATTACTCCATACTGACAAAAATGCCTCCGTGAAACTCACGCTTGAGTTCTTAGGGCAGATACACAGCCAGTGAGACTCGGAACCGAGTCGGGCTTGACGGTTTGAAATTAGTGTACTATAATAATTACATAAAAGCGTAAAATTGTAATAAATATATTACACTTAATATGAAAAAAAGAGCTTTGTTCAGCGATTTAGTGAAATATTTAGACAACAAAGAAGCGTTGGTAATCACAGGTATGCGGCAAGTAGGGAAGACTACCCTGATGCGTCAGATCTATGATTTCATTGAGGATAAACCAAAATTATGGTTTGATTTTGAGAACCCCTTGGAAGTGAAGCTTTTTGAAGATATCGACTATAATACTATCTATAAACGGGTGGAGGGGATGGCGGCAAAAAACAAGAACCAGAGATTGACAGTGTTTATTGATGAGATTCAGATTTTTCCCGAAATCACAAAAGTTATAAAATACCTCATTGATCATTACCACGTCAAATTTATTGTGACCGGTTCTTCCAACTACTACTTGAAAAATCTTTTCCCTGAATCCCTTTCTGGAAGAAAATTTCTTTTTCAGCTGGACCCGCTCAGTTTCAGAGAATACCTCTATTTTCAGGAGAAAGTTTCAGAGGAAGAATCGGCCGTTGGTAGTTTGGAGCAAGCCATCAAACACAACGACATTTTCTATCACAAAAAATTTGAAACCGATTATGAAAACTTTTTGCGCTTCGGAGGTTTTCCGGCAGTAGTCTTGGAAAAGAAGAAAACGACCAAAGAGCAGATTCTTAAGAATATCTTTGCCTCTTTTTTTGAAAAGGACTTGAAAATCCTCTCTGATTATAAGGATATACAAGAGTTGAGAGACCTTTTATTGCTTCTTGTCCCGAGAATCGGATCAATGCTGGATGTCACCAGGCTGGCCAGCGAATTGGGCATCAATCGTCCGAAAATCTACCAGTATTTGGAATTTTTGCAAGGCACGTTTATCATCCGATTGCTTCCCCGATATGCCAAAGGCATCGATAAAACTGTGGCTGGCGGGAGGAAAGTATATTTCAGCGATACTGGATTGCTGCAGAGTATCGGGAGCGTCAATGATTCCCAGCTGTTTGAAAACGCGGTGGTCAATCAATTGACTCACTATGGAAAAGTGAATTTTTATAATAAACGTAATACGGCGGAGATTGACGCAATTGTAGACAAGAAAGTAGCTTTTGAAATAAAACTCAAGGGGACGGAAAAAGATCAAAGAAAGCTCAAGAGACTTTCTGCCGATCTCGGTTTTGAAAGGGAATATGTTGTTTCCAAATATTTTGTCTCAAGAAGCGGGTTTGTCTCCCCGGTAATTTTGTAATTTACTTGACCAGGCACATTCCGGGATTATACGGGGAGCGCGAAAAAAATGGGTTATCGAGGCGAGCTGACAGACCGCTACGCCTTTTATTACCAAACGAAATGAGTGAAACGAAAGTAAACTTTCGTTTCCGAACGCAGTGCCGGCCCGCTTCGACTCGAATCGAGGCGAGTAAAATCGGGTCAATACCCCGCGGCTTGCCCGCCTAGACTCGGCGAGGCTGGCCGCGGAGGGATTGGATCCAGGGCTTGCCCTGGGGTTTAATACCCGTTATTGTTTTTGAAAAGGGTAGCTTGTTTTCGTCAATGGTTAGGTGCTCAACATAATTATCTTACCCTGAAACCAGATGCCTTTTGTTTACAGGAATGTTGCGCTTCAAATTAGAATTAAGTAAGGGCCCTTGACAAAAACGAAAAGATAGGGCACTATAGAGCCACCAGAACCCATCCCGGGTTAATTCGACTGGTTTAACAACAAAGGAGATTGACCATGAAGAATACGTGGAACTTGATCGGTTGTTTGGCAACGCTGGCGTTTTTTTCATCCATAGCAGTGGCAGCGGAAGTCGGCTTGCCGCAGTTCAGCACGAGCGCTGAACGCATGGAATTCAGATTCCAAAACTCCGATTTTTACAGCGGCGTGGTGAAAGAGGACTATACGCTGACATTCAAGGAGCAGCGTGGTGATCGGCTCATATTCACCCGGCGTGAACAAAATGGTAACGAGAGTGAGACAATTTACACGACAGACATGGGGATCTGTCAAAGCGGCTCTACCGCATATACCCCCTGTGCGCCTCGATTCGTCTTTCCGATGGAAGTAGGAAAAACTTTCAAGGGAGAGTACACCGTGGACGATAAGGAACGTATTCGCGAAGGAAAGATAACTGCTTTCGAAAGCCTGAAGTTAAAGGATACCGAAGGGAAAGATGTCACATACCCGGCTTTCAAGTACGTAACAACATTTCGACTCAAAGTTATTCCTCCAGGAGTGTATTCGGGGTATGGAAATTATACGGAGACTTACTATTACTGTTCAATCCCTCCCGTGGGAATTCTGTGCTACAATGACATAAAGACGAGCAATAATACAGCCTTATACAAGCTGCAGCTCGTTTCCGTCAAGAAGATTCCAGCCCCAATCGGGGGCAAATCCACTGTTTCGCCACCGAATTAGGGGCGTGTAGAAAGGCGCTCCGATCAAGGGATGCAAAGCAAAGGAGGAACCAAAAAACGCCGCTTTCACAAAAGAATCTCAACAAGAGATTATGTGAGAGCGGTTTTAAAATGTCTGAATGATTTCCCGCTCTTCAATATTCAATTGTTGATAATATGTGTGCCATTCTCTGAAGCTTACAGTTTGCACTTACTTGTTGAATCTAGGTACGCGGAGTTGACAGAAAACATATACTGTTGTACAGTGGCTTCGCAATACACTTCTTTCCCAACTTAGAAAAGGAAATTGGCGATGAACCAGATGAACCATCTGCATAAAACCGTTTTTTTCATCATGATGTTGTATGGCTTGTTCCTCGCGGGCTGTGCGACCACCGCCACAATCGAGACCACCAAGGCCAAACGGACCAATGTCGATTCAGCGACAAACGGCAGCTCCATACCGAAAGATGTCAGTGCCTTCTATGGAACATGGGATGGAACTTCGAGCCGGGATGGAAAGTCGGTGGGCGCGACCATGAAAATATCACAATCAGTGTACGCGGATAATGCATATATCCAAATCACTCTGTTTACCTTCCCTACCACTGATTTCAGCTTGATGGCCAGTTTCTCCGCAGGAGAACTGATCGCGAAACGAGGAGGAGCCACCACAATGATTTACAAGCTTCACGGGGACACGCTTCGTGTCGAATACTACAAAGACGGGTCGACTGGGGAGTATCAGTTGACTCGCTCAAGCCGACCACTCGCAAGTCAGTAACAAAAGAAGCCGCCCAAAAATTCAGAAAAATTGAATGGGGCGGCTTTAAAATGTCTTGACATACAGAGTTTTGATTTTTGATAAGCTGTTTGATAGAACCTCGCGGGCATTTAAGGCCGAATGACTCAGATGCGGGAATATGGCCGAAAGCCATGCGGGAGAAAAAGACGGTACCACCATTAAATTTTCTTTACGAGACACTACTTTTGTCGGGAACAAATCGAAGTGACTTATATAGCCTTTACAAATTTTCAAATCAAGCACTCCACCCCCTTTTAATTGAGTTGCATCGAAGAGACGGTGGCCAGGTGGATAGCGTTTTGATATGGAAGGATTATATAAGAAAGCGCCGAGGCTATAGAATATCGATTTGCCACGATACGTTTCGGATAATTGCAAGCCATGGGGATGATGGCCGACCACTAAATCAGCGCCATCGTCTATTGCCATACGAGAAAACAATACCTGATGTGCGTCCGGCCAAAACGAAAAAGAGGTGCCTTCTCTTTCGGCGGTATGGAGTGAAACCACCACAAAGTTCGCGGACTTTTTCGCCGCTTCAATTGCCTTACCGAGATTTTCGGCCGTAAGTTGAGCCACCCCTGCGTTCGCGGAGGAAGCATAGTGCGCCTCTGGTAAAAGGTCCGTAAGAGCAACAAAGGCAATCCGTACCCCAGATTTTTCTACGATATGGGGTGCCAGTGCCCTCTCTTTGTTGCTACCAATGCCTATATATTCCACACCATCCTTTGGCAAAAGACTGAGAGTATCGTTGATACCGCCCTGACCATAGTCAGCACTATGATTGTTGGCAAATGACAAAGTAATATTGCCAAAATTTTCTAAAAATCTGACTATTTCTGGCTTGGTCTGTAGTGAAAAAAGAGCTGGCAGGCCTTTTTCTCTTGCCTCTCTTTGCTCTGAAATGATTCCTTCAAAATTTGCGAATACAAAATCGCTTTCTTCGAATATACTAAAGTAGTCTCCAACGATATCCAGAGAATAATTGTCCTTAACTATCTGCTGCCAAACCGCTCCGGAATCGACAATGATAAGATCACCAACCATCGTAAGCTTCACCGGGGAATTTCCATCTTTGCAAAAATTATACTCTTTATCTCCTGTTAGTATGAAAGTAGAGACAACAAGAACAATAAATAATAGAAAATAGATTTTTTTATTATTGAGTGTTTCGACCATACTCACTTTATCAACAAAGAAAACTGTCTCTTGCCGTTACCGCTCCTGCATAATTTATCATTTTCCAGATAACTTTCCTTTTCAGAGTATAGTGTATCACAATATCATACGTCGTATTTTACCGTTTCCATTCTCATAAATTGAAACACTGGGAAATTTGAGGGTGTAATAATCAAAAACCACCATTCAATATAAACAGAAGGCGGTTTATGAATTGTCTTAACAAACGACGAAATAAAAATCCTATTGCAAATTTTCTATAGACTTGATGAAATATTATTCCGCAGAGATCTCCTTCTCATAGAAATTACGATGCCTATAATAGCTATGACAAAACCCAGTACGAGCAGTTTAATTATGTTTGACAAAGTGACAAATGAAATCTTCTTTTCTTCTTGTACTGGCACTGCTTCTTTTGCCTCATCAGAATATATCACGCTCCCATCGGCATTAATTGTCGCATACCAAACAGGATCCAGTACCCCTTCTTTATCAAGCTCATTCCTGGTAATGACGACATTATTTTTGTTGCCAGAAGTAAAATAACTGAGGCTGGTTTTTTTGTTCACCGCAACCATATTATATGGCCTCGCATCAGTCTCGCCCAAAAAAGGGATGACGGCTTCTCTAATAATCCTGAAAGAAGAAGCATCCTTATCTTGAGCTAATACTATCACCTTCTCGCTATTTCTGAGGTTTATATAAACATATTTAGTTTTCGAAGCAAAAAATATGTGATACGGCTTGCCAGAAGTATCTGTGTTTATCGTTTGGACAATTTCATTGTTTTCCGGATTGATGATCACTATCTTTTTTTCACCTTCTACGGAAACAAAAATCCTATTCAATTCTGGTATATACCGTACCCAGATGGGGTTCTGACCAACAGTGATTTGTTTCTCCACCGTATTGATATCTGTGTTGATAACAGAAATATAGTTACTTCCATAAGCGACAGCATATACTTTATTGAGTTCCGTGTTGGCTGAAAGAACCAAGGGGAATCCGCCTGCTGGCAGTGAAACAGTAGCTATAACCTCATCCAACGCCCCATCTATAACGGTTACGCTTGAATCAGCGGCACTGGAAACATAAATACGACCAGTTGTTGTATTAATAGCCATACTACGTGGTTGCTTCCCTACGGGGATGATTTTGACGGGGTATGATTCTTGTGCCGTGTCAACAACAGCAAGAGTGTCATCTACTGGACTAACGCTATACAATTTCTTTGTTGTTGACAAAAAACCTATTGTTTGGGGAGATCCGTTAACAGTTATTTTGGTTATAGGTTTTTGCGTCTCTCCATCAATAACAGTTATGGTGTTATCTCCGACGTTACTCACATATATTCTGTTCAATTCAGAATCAACGGCAATACCCTGCGGCTTGGAGAAGAAAAGCGTATTTACATCGTTCACATCTGGAATACGCTGAACATCCAGCGTCCTACCATCCATTTGCCATATGAAATCAGTATTGATATGCCGCACAAAAATTGTTTCCAGTTTTTCTGATCCGAAAATAGCTAACGGAAAAAAGCTTGTTTTTTCCTCTTTTATTATCTTGTCTGTAACAACATCATACACGAAAAGTTTCGCGGTGGAAGAATTGATAATGAATAATTTCTTCTCTGCATTCAAATAAAAAAGCGACATTGGGGAACTTTCATAGTAAGCTGGTGAATGAAAATCAATCGTTCTGACGCTAAAATCCGATGCGATGATACTTATGGTACCAGCACTATTATTGGCGACAAACACATCTCCGGTATTTTTATCATAGGTCATCGCAACCGGATCGCTCCCCACCTTGATTTTTTCAACGACCGTCAATGTTTGAGCGTCAATCACATAGACATCATTAAACCCAGCATGGGAGACATATATCTTGTCAGTCACTTCATTGAACAAGACATCTTTTGAGTTTGACCCCACCGATATTGTAGCCAGAACTTTATTCCCAAAAATATCAATTATATCAAGATCCCCTGATACTTCTTTCAGAACGAGCAACCGCCCATATTTATCTAACTCCATTTTGACGGGCGCGCTTCCGTCAATTGACATCTTTTCTTGTCTTGGCTTCTCCGTATCAAGAAAGAGAATGTTGCCTATCCCATCTGAAACTATCAAGGTCTTGCCGTCTGGAGAGAATTTACTAATTATCTTGCCTTCCGTAGGCACAGGCAATATGTACCCTGCCCTTGAGACTGGCAATTGGCTATTTATAACGTCATCTAATTCAAAAATATATATCTGGTTCGAGTATCCGGCGATTGAAGAAAAAGCGATAAAAGCCCCATCCGGACTGGTGAGAATAGAGTATGCATTTTTTACGCCAGGAAATGACTTTCTTGAAAGTGTAAATGTGTTATTCGCAGCATCATAAGCAGACAGCGTATCGTCATTATTGAGAATAAACATAGTAGAGCGCGTCTCATCAAAAACCATCCATTTTGCCCTTTCAATCGGCTTATCATCCCCGGAATTGGCAGCCGCAAAAACAGCTTGCGTATCGACAAGCGTCAATGACAAGGCCACAAAAATTACGACAGGCATGATAAATCTTCTAAAACACATATTTTTCTTTTAGTATACACTATCCGAGAGTAAAATTGAAGCAATTGTCAATAAGCAAATGAAAACTTGTCAAGATCAGCTGCACTCATTTTGACGGCAAGCTTTCTTTAACTTACTATGTACTTATACATTATTTGCTTTTCTTGAAAGTTTTACTACTCCTTCAATCTTATGTTTTTTGAATCTATAATCCTCAGGAAAGACATACGAAGCGACTGGATATGGGTCAATCCGCTGTTGTTCCATGAGCCTTTCCGCAGAATTCCATTTTATTTGGATACATGGGCCTTATCGAGAAGCCAGTATTGGCCACGCAAAAAAATCAAGAATCTGGGTCTCAGGCGCTTCGCGGAAACCGTAAGATACGCATCGCAAATCCCGTTCTGGAAAGAACGGTTTGCGAAAGCTGGTATTGATCCAAACACATTTCGCGAGAGCGATATCGCACGTATTCCCATCCTCTCAAAAAAAGATTTTCTGGATAGAAACGTCGCGGAATACACCGTGCCGGAACTGCTACCGAAAAGCCGACAATATTCCACCTCCGGTTCTACCGGCAGACCCCTGAACGTCTATCGTGACCCGCAATTCGAACTGCGATCATCCGCGATAGAGGAACGCATGTTTCGGGCAGTAGGTGATGATAAACGTTTCCCTATAGTGCTCATGCGGAGAGCCCCACATATGGGTTTTGATTATGCGAAGTATTATTTTTTCTTTTTACGAGGATATAACAGCGTCCGTCATCGAATCCGAGATCTTGAAAAACTTCTCTCCTCGTTTCCAGATGGAGTCATATTGTACAGTCTCGGTTCCTCGTTGTTAGAGCTTGCTCGTGTATGCAAAGATCTTCAGATATCACTTCCTCTCCGCTGTGTCATTTCGATTGCGGAAGAGTTACGTGATTCACAGAAAATGGAAATAAGCGATATTCTCAGAGTAGATATCCGGACTGTGTATAGCGCGAAAGAGGTGAGGCAGCTTGCCTTTGAATGCGAACACCATCGTCTTCATATGACTGAAGAATCGATATATTTCGAAATTGTCGACGATCATGGAACATCGCTCCCTCCCGGGATAAAAGGACGTCTTATCGTAACAGGATTCGAAAATCACGTTATGCCTTTCATTCGCTACGATACCGGGGATACTGGCCTCATCAGTGAAAGTCCCTGTCCGTGCGGACGCACGCTCCGTACCCTTGAATTCCACGGTAGACAAATGAAACTTTTGCACATTGGAGATGAATACACGGTTTCGTTACTAGATTTTTCTATTCTCCTTGATGCATATTACGATACCATTAGCCAGTTTCAGATAGTGCGTACTGGTGAACGCACATTTGTAATGCGCATTGTTAAAAGAATTGGCTTCAATGAACAAAAGGCATGCAGTGATCTCACAGAACAATTCCGGTCCTGTATCCACCCGGACGTGCAAATAGAGTGGGAATTTGTTGAATTTATCTCTGAAGGTCCATCTGGGAAAGCTCTTTATTTTATTGACAAATTTGAAAAGAATACATGAATAGTAGCTTACGAGAACGGATACAGTTTGCGTATTTCTGCACCATACATCGTCGCTCCTTATTGACAATCTATCGGTGGCAGGAAAAACATTTTCGCCAGATTGTGCGACACGCCTTTTTGAATGTCCCCCTATGGCGCGAGATTTTTTTAAAGGCACATATTGATGGAGAACACATAGGCGGACTTGAGAATCTTTCGAAAATTCCGCTCACGAGCAAAACTACCTATATTGGCAGGATGACCGAGGAATATATCGACAGTAGCCGTCATTTTGTTCAAGAATGGAGAACCAGATTGAACACGGGCGAACAGTCTTTCCGGTTTCTTTTGGCCAAACCATATATAGACAATTTGCCCTATATTGGTTTTGCAACTTTCCGTTTCTTGTTGTGGAATAGTGGTATCAAAAAAAACATTGCCACAACAAGAATTGCTCGTATCAAACAGAAACGTTTTTCTTCCACTTTTCGGCTTGGCATTCCTTTTTCAGACTTTCAAACAAATCCAAAGGAGGTCTGCTCACGACTGGCAGAATTCAAGCCAGAGGTGCTCATTGCATATCCTTTAGTTTTGTTTGATCTTGCTAAAATGCTTGAAGACGACAAAACTCTTCCGCCACTTACGCCACGTTACATCCTTTCAAGTGGGGGAGAACTCACACCCTCGGTACGGTCTTTTGTGAGCGAGCAGCTTGGCTGTGCAATATATGATCAGTATGTGCTTGAGGAAATCGGCGTCATCGGTACAGAATGCTCCATACATGATGGTTTTCATATCAACAGCGAATCAATTATCGTGGAGATTACAGATGAATCAGGCAAACCGCTATCCGAAGGTGAGTATGGGAAGGTGGTTGTTACTGATCTGCTGAACTATAATATGCCCTTCATCCGCTACGATACAGGAGATCAGGGTATTATTACTTTCAAACCATGCACGTGCGGCATCTATACACCTCGCCTTTGGTTGAAGTCTGAATAAGAGAAATACTGGATTATGTTTTTTCAGTTTGCATATACTATGTGCTGATCAAAGTCTGGCACTTCCCTCGTGGAGCCCTCTTGATTTTAGTCACAAATTCAATATTCAAGCGACAATCCGTGCCGATAAGAGCTTGCATCTTTTCCCGGATATGGTTGAGAATAAACTCCGTCATAGCTGGGCCGCAAATGATGAAAAGTGTAACGGCATGTTCATCAATCTTCGCTACTTGGTACTGTATGATAGCGCCGGAGAAACTATCCATTACTTTATCAAATTCTAGATGATGAACTTTCGCGGATCCCAAGGCAAGAAATTCTCCTTCTCTACCATTAACCACAAACCGCTCACCTTCGAGGCCGCAAGGGCAGTGCCCAGGCAAGAATCTTCCCTGATCGCCAATATCATAGCGAATGAAGGGCATCACATAATTCCGCAAATCGGTGATGATTATTCTTCCGGTTTTCCCAGAAGGTAGAGAAGCGCCGTTGGTATCAACAATTTCAAGAATAAACGATTCGGTATTGAGGTGAAAACTATCGTGGTATCTACATTCAGTGGCGATTACTCCGGTTTCCGCTATGCCATAACGGTCAATTACCTCACATTCTAATGTATCTTCGATAAATTTTCTCTGCCATGACTTCAGGTTTTCCCCGTAAGAGATCGCATATTGGATACCGAGCTTTTGAAACTGAGAAAATTCGATAGCCGCCTGAGCGATTTCTACCAATACAGAAGGGTATGATTCTATAACAATAGGCTGCAAATGAACTAACTCCTTTATTATTTTTTTTGGATTTGTCAGAAATTCGGTGAGAGGAATATCTATATTAGCCTGATAAGTAATTCTTTTTATTTCTGCTGATGATATTCTTACCATCGGCATTTTTTTTTGGATGATAGATGGTGGGATCCTCTCCCAGTACAAAAAACGGTATCTAAGGAAGTTGGCGTAAGGAGAGTGTATCCCATTAATAGACGTGAAAGGAAATGGCTGCCCACCGGTGCCTGAAGTATAGCGCCAGATATAAAATTGCTGCTTTATCAGTCCGATATATGATTCTACCGGAGCGTTCAAGAATGTTTTCTTATTGATAACCGGAAAACGCTGTAAATCAGAGAGGTGTTTGAGCTGACTCGGCCCGATGCCATTCTTGTCCCAAAGATCATGATACAGCCCGGTATGCAGATAAGCATGCCTGGCAAGGCTCTGGAGCGCCCGGAGTTGCCAAAATCGAATAAAACCTAAGGGAAGGCTGTGGATATTTTTCCAGATTTCTAGTCTAAGGTTTTGGAACATCTTCAGAAAGGTTGGAAGAATTAATCAATGATTTAAAGTAGATTTTTTTTCCACTGGTTGTTGACGGTATTTCTTTTACGATTTCAAATTCAACTTTGATGCCGGAATGTAAATTTCTGCACAGATGATTGGCGATTACTACCAGCTGATCATTTTCGATGGTGTCTCCTTCGGGGATAATCTTAACCAAGAATTCATCCAAACTCTTCTGAATGAGTTGGTATTGACGGATCAATTGATGGCGTTTTTCAAAAACACCCAGAATATCTAAGGAGGGGACTGTTCGATTGTCAGGAAGCATGATCATGTCCACCTGTCTGCCAAAAATTTTCAGTTGCAGGAGCGTTCTGCCGCAGACGCATAATTCCATAGAGATGGTTCCCAGGTCGCCCGTATCATAGCGGATGAAGGGCATTATCTTGTTATCAAACGTCGTTACGATGACCCTCCCTTGTTTGCCATTTTCAAGCGGCGCTCCACCTTTATCAACGATCTCTACATAGGCAAATTCTGAATTGATATGCAGATTATGCCTTTCACAATCTTGCGCCAACCATCCCAGTTCGGTAGTCGTGTAACAATTGTATACTTCCGCTCCGAGACGGGATTCTATATATTCTTTTTGCCCAGGCTGCAATCCCTCTCCGGTGGCGATAACAGCAACGGGACGTAGCGGTACCTGCCGCTCACTGCAGAGCCGAGCAATTTCTATAAGATAGGAAGAGAAACCATACAGAACGAATGGTTTTCCCAAGCTTTTGGCTAACTGATAAAGAGTGTCTATCCTATATTTGAGGTGGTTATGATTATACGCGAAAAACCACAGGCTTTCATTGTTGTCGAAGCCGCGCCGATTGCGCGCCCGCACTTGGATTACCGGCAGTAATGTACTTCGAGAAACAGTTCTGAGTATTCTTCTGCTGATAGCAAGGCTGCGGGTCTCATAATAACGGTCTTGAAAGAAAACCATCGGCTCGGCCGTGGATCCCGAAGTCGTGTTGGTGATATGATCTTGGGCAAAAAGATCTCGATCTGTGAAATAGGCTACTGGCTTATCTTTGAAATCAGTCTTATGCGTTATAGGTATGCGTAAAAAATCATCCCAATCGAATGATACCTCCGGACGAATTTTTACAACAGCCAGCTTGTCGCGCCAAAAGGGAATTTTTTTCTTAGCGTGTATGAGTATATCTCGTATCCTTTCCAGCTGTAAAGCCCTGATATCCTCGCTCGGCCAATACTGGCTTTGAAGCAGGGCGTAAGCGTCCAGTGCAACAATGAAACTTCTTAAAAAAGGGAGTTTCAAGAAAGGGCGCGTCAAAAATCGATCGCTCCTCAGCCCTCTTTTGAGTAATATAGCTTTTAACATGACGTTAGATTAATGACAATTGTAGCAAACTAGCATTCATTTCTGAAAGAATGTTCTTATCGACTGTGTAACCTGGGTTGCATCTTCTAGAGAAGTTTCAAAAGATATTGGCAAGAAAATTATTTCAGATGCCACTTGCTTGCTTATTGGGAAATCATCAGAAGCGTGTCCTTTTTCAAAAGCGAAGAAGCGAGCTGCTGGATGCGGATGATGGCCAACAGGCGCCACTCGAGAAAGATGTTCCAGGAGCGCTTCGCGCTTCCCCGCTCGAATGGCATAACGATACCAGGAATTTTCTGTCTCCGGGTGACTTTCCGGCAAAATAATACCTTGGATTCCCCTCAATTGCTGCGTAAAATACCCCGCTAACTCTCTTCGCTGTTCTAGCCATTGATCAAAAGATTTCAATCTTGTGAGAATAGCTGTTATTTCAGTCTCTCTGGGCATGCCGTTTGTCATCCTTACCCGCAGCTTTCTTGCTATTGCATAGAGTTTTTCTTTACTCTGAAAAGTCACGACACTCACACCTCTTTCATTTATATACGGTTTTTTCGGAAAAAAAGTAAAGCAACCGATATCCCCCAGTGTTCCGACCAACCTTTGCTTTCCATCAATTTTTATTTTTGCTCCGAAGGCCTGGGCTGCATTCTCGATGACTGGCAGTGGCTTCTTTTTTGCAATCCTGAGAATTTCACCCATACCAAGCGCTGGCTGACCGAAAAGATGCACTACCATTATGGCCTTCGTGCGCTCTGTTATTTTTTTTTCAATCTTAGCAGGATCAATGGCATAATCACGCAAACGGATATCCACGAATACCGGTATCGCGCCAACAGACAGTATAGAGGAAATGGTAATGGGAGAACAGAATGCCGGCACGATGACTTCACCACCAGAGCCGATACCAAGCGTCTTCAGCGCAGTAATGAGAGCACCTGTATTACCATTGATGGCTAATACCGGAACATCACCTAATCGCTGAGATATTGTCTGTTCAAACACTTTTACGAGAGGACTCCCAGCCACACGATCATAGAGTTTCGCATCAATAGCGCGTTGTGCGGATCTTTTTGCAGCATCTTTTTCTGGCATAGTATTGGATTTTTACTGGACAGTTACACTGAGGTGATTTAAATTAATCTCTCCTTTGTCTTTACAATAAGCCATTCTATCACTAAAACTTTTACCACTTGTCATTCCCGCGAAAGCGGGAATCCAGACTGATACTTTTGGCTTACACACTGGATTCCGGGTCAAGCCCGGAATGACAGAACGGAGACAATGTTAAATGTGTTCACTATAGTAAATCATGCCGCTTTATTCAACAAAACGACAGGAAAATATCTGGCGTCCTCGTGATCAGAGGCTACCTTCAAATCGCTTATGGCAAAACATTGCGACAATATTTCAGTAAGCTCTTTTTCTTCCGGCGGCGACCAGTTACGCAGAGAATCCTTCTCGGACAATAGTAACTTTAGCACTTCTCTCAAGTGTGGATTATTCGGATTACTTTCCTTGATGTATTCGGTAAGTTTTTCTATTGCGATACGGCGATTCAGCAGGCGTTTCTTGGAATTAGCGCATGACCAGAGAATGCGTAACTTCAAAAGGTTGATTGTTTGCCTATCACCCAGTGTTCTGTCAAACGTTTTTTGTATCACGCCCGCCAAGTTTCCTTCATTATAATATGTTTTATCCAAGAACTGAAAACGACTGATAAACACCCCGTCTGCTTTCAGCAGACCGCGCACCTTTTCTAGAAAAATAGCTTCTTTCTCCGGCGGAAATTGCTGTAACACCAGATCGCCCGCTATGACATCGAAGAATTGTTCCGGAAACGGCAAATCGAGCCAATTGGCTTTGACCCACTCTTCTTTCTGCGGATCGACACGCTTGGTAAAGCGGAGCATCGCCTGCGGCATCTGATCGGAAAAATCGGCTACATATATTTTGGCGGAAGTTTCCTCAGCCAGCAAATCGCGCAATTCCGGCGTAGACCCGAGAATCAAAATTTTCTGATCTCCGCCTCCTTTCGCATTTTTCTGAAAAAAGCGCCTGTAGATCTCGACGGTGTTTCCGCTTGGGCGCACAGGAATAGGCGTGACATCCCAAAAATCGGCAGTCTTATTCCAATACTGCTTATGGTGGCCTTCATCGTATACGCCAGAATAATTTTGAATGCGTAAAAGTTTTCCAAGCATCCGCTCCTCTGTCAACAAAAGAAACCTGTTTATCCTAGAGAGTATTCCTTTGGCCATTCTTGATGAAGTTTAATCCCTACGCCTCTCATTAAGTATACTATTTTTCTATAAAAAAACATCTAATCACATATAAAATAGATGTTTTTACCATATTCTGTTAGTATCCGTAGTAACTATGTGCCTGGTACATTTTTCAGCTGTCGCCTTCAGAAGCTTCAGAGGCATCACAACTTTCAGAGGCATCACAAGCACCTCCTACATCGGCTGATGCCGGCGGTATCGCCCCATCAAGATTATCTTCATTGCCGAACAATCCGAGAAAAGAAGATGTGCCTTTTTGAGAGAAAATACGGCCGATGATACTCAAAACGATAAAAAGAAACAGCACTCCAAAAACTGAAAAAATATTTCTCAATGGTTTTTTCACCATACTTTTTAGTTTATGCTTTACAACTACCCCCTTGGAGAAATTATAACATGTTACGAACAGGAAAAAAAGGAATTGTCAAGAACGGCTCATTAGTAAGGCATCTCCCTTCTTTCATTTCAGGTTGAACATTGTCCGACGATAAGTCCATAAACAATGGATTCCGTTGTCCCGTCAATATCCAATAATACTTCGAGCTCTTTATCGTGCGTACCTCCAAGGGCACAACTACCAAGGCTGAGAGCCTGTGAAACTAGATGGATGTTCTGTCCGATATGGCCCGCTTCAAGCAATATATATCGATAGCCACGTTCACCATATTTCCTCTGGCTGCGATCAAAAACAGCTGTGATGATAATGGCGACAGAGGCTTTCCTGACCCATTCATATGTAAAAAAAGAAAGCAGGCCCGACTCTGAAAACTTCCTTTGCCAGAGTACTTCTAGGGCGTGTCTCCGCACATTATAATGATATACCCCCTCCGGCACATCCATGTTCCCTGCAAGAACTACGGGGTAGACCTCCAGAGGATACCTCCCCCCGCCGGAAGGCTGGGCTCTATGAACCTTGGCGCCATCTTCCGAACGGACAATGCCGCAAGAATACTTCAGCAATGTAGACAATTGAGAGAGGGCGAGAGATTCGCCTGTAAAAGAATGACTGGAATGACGCTCATTCACAACAGCCGCTAGCTCTGCTTGCATAAAACGTGACTCCGGTACATTCGGTAAGGCTATTTTTTCAAAACGCGGATACTCCTTGTATTCAATAGTGCACCAATTGGCAGGCCATTCAGCGGAATTTTTGGCAATAGGTGGATGGCCCTTGGTATGATTCTTAGATGATCGATGAAATAATTTGGAGAGATCGATAGTATCGAGCATATTTTTAGTATAGAGTTATTCGCTTATTTGGAAATTGCTGTCTTTTAGGGGAATGGGTGTGGGATAGGATTATATCCATCGCCATTTCCGAATTGAGTGAAAAAATCGCGCAATCTCTGCGCCCCCACCGGAGCAAATTTTTCATTCATATACAGCGGGAGAAGCGCCGGTACGGAAACGCTTACGGAATAATAGCCCAGGTCGCTCAATACTTTATGTTTGGCCTCATAGAAGAAAATTTCATACGCCGATCCTTTCTCTTTAAATTTTTCCACCAAAAGAGAGAGTCCCGCTTGCACCGACTGGGTGTCGTATGATTTTTCCGGTAACGGATGCTCTTTACCGCTTATAAAAAATTCAATATGTTTGAGCATTTGCTTGTTTCCCCAATGGGAAACTCGCTCTGTTTGTGTCGTTTTTAACGTAAATGGCTCAAAAGTTTTTGGTAGTTCTGGAAAAGTATCAATCATAGCCTCTTTCAGCCAACCGCGCACATTGAGCGCTTCACTATAGGCACGCATGATGCACTCCTCTCTTTGCGATCCGCAACCGCCTCCCATAGTGACAGCCGGTCCTCGATCACTACGGTCGATCAGTGTAACAATGATGACCGGCACTCCAAAATCATTGTGAAGTTCGAGAATATGCATTTCCAGATGATAACGCTTCGTGTCAGACGCTATCTTTTGTAATTTTGGATTTTTGGAATGTAGGATGTTAATTTTCTCTGGCGTGACTTGACAAAGCCAATACAATAAAAAAGTATCGCGCTGAATAAGTTCATATAGACCTGAAAGTATCGCCCCTTCTCTCGTGAACATACCGGCCGCACCGTTGGTGATGGGAGATTGCAGTATCGGCTCCTCTTCATCGAAAGGGTAGCTCCAGTAAACCATCTGAGCCGGGATAAGGGCTTGGCGTTTCTTCGTCAGTGAGAATCCTTCGACCCAGCGGAAGCGACTTTGTTCAGTAAAATTCATACGCGGGTCATGTTTTTTTTGTTCAGGAGAAAAATTATCCACACTGAATGGATCCAAAAAATGTGCCTTCTTTTTTCTGAGCTCAGCGACAGAGGCTGTTTTTACACTGCTCTTCTTATGAAATATCAAAGGATAGCGCTCCAAAAGCTCTCCAATCACCTTGGATACAGCTTCGTTAAAATCATATGAAACACCTCGACCACAAACCCGCGGCTTATGGAGGATTCCATCCGATAATTGAATCATTAGACGAAGAGTATAGATCTTCGGTTCATCATGAAATATCCTCCCATAATAAAGATTTGGGGTCTGTAGAACGCCGGCACGATATAAATACTCCAAAATAACTTTCCAATACGGGGACAAACTTCCCTGTCCCGCCAAAGGAATATATCTATCCGCTTTATCTTTGTCTTTCTGCTCCCGAAAAATTTCCAGCATCCGCAGATGGACTTTATCAATAAGAGGCAGCGGCAGACGATAATCCCCGGGCTGTTTCCAGAGAAGATCTTTAAGATAGTCCTTTTCGCTCATCAGAGAGTAGTTTTCCTCAGGCATATACTGGTGAGCGAAATCAGAATCTCCTTTTATTTTCGCATTGCTTTCCATAGTCATTTTTTTAGGATTTGATAATGATACCACGATAAACCCATTGACGCTAAAAAACCATATTTTCATCGTCTGTCTTGAGCCAGTGGAGCAATCGCGCGCCGCCAATAAGCACATGGGACGAGGCATCGCTCCACACTTCTTGATTGAGCGCGTCATGCCGAAAGCCGCCGCTTACTCTCAGCTTCCTTTCTTCCGGCACAAAGTACGTATTCTCCTCGCCGTATTGCATCATCCTGAGCCATCCGAAAGCGCGGCAGATGGCTTCTTTATTTTCTTCCGGCAGAAGCGACAAAACCTCAAAAATCTTGCCTGTCCCGCGGGTATAAGCGAAAGAACCGCCAGGCACGCTGGCAAAACTGCCATCAGAGAGCTGCTGTTTTGTCAGCCACTGGGCCATCCTGCAAGCCTTGTCTCGCCACTCATCTTTTTGGGTGGCAGCAGAGAGCCTGAGCAGACCATTGAGCGCCTCGGGGAAAAAAGCCAGTGAGAATTTTTCGCTTTTTTTCAGTTTGTTTTCATAATCCCGCAGAGTAAAAGAGAGCATCGCTTCGCCTTTGTGCCAAAATTTTTCTGCCTCCTTTCCGAAAGAAAGAAACAGGGAGGCCATCTGGAGATACGCAATAGGCTCGTAATCAAGCTTATCAACATGCCGATAAATATCCCCTGCCGCCTCATTGGCTTCTTCTTTTTTCCCGCTGATCAAGAGAGTCTTGGCATAATATGCGAGGCCGAGCAGTTTTGCAGGCAAAGGAATGGATGGGTGCCTTGCAAAATGATGGCGGAGATATTCCAGCGCTTTTTCTCCCGCTACGATAGCAGTCGGCATACCAATCGCCTGACCGCCTAGTATTAGTGTTCCGGCCGCGAGTGGCAAGCGCACCCAGTCGATTTGTTTTTCTTGGCCGGTAAGCGGATTAATTTGGGGCGAGATATTCCCGTCTTTTTCCTGGATAGACACGAGATGGGCGAGAGAAAGCCGCATGCAATTTTCCAAATCGGCCATGAACCGCTTGTCAAAATCCGTCCCCTGATCAGCCGTTTCTTGCGCTACAGGACCAACGAGAGACAAGACCGAAGACGTATCGAGAGACTCGATGAAATCATCCACTTCGAAAAGTTCCGCTCTCGCTGATCCAAAACATCTGGCGGGGATCTTTGCTTTTTCATACGCCAGGCGTTCTAAGAATTCCCGCAAATTCCCAAAACGGGAACAGTTGAAAGTTTCTGGCAGGTACCACCCGACATTTTTCCCAAAAACAAGCCGGTATCCTTTCGTAACATCTATTTCATTCACTTTTTTTTCAAATAATGAAAGCGGCATGCGCAGTGAATGCATAATAGTAATTTCAATACGTGCCCGTTTCAAATCATCTGCATTCACCGGTTTGAAACGGCTGTCAAAGGGCGCTTTTTTCGCGGCGCTCCTGAGCGCTTCATTAAGGGGCAGATTTCCCACAATCACCGAGGAACGCAGGTGTCCCTTGACCCACAGCGCGACATCAAGCGAGATCTTTTCATCAAAACGTTCGGAAAAATTCACCGGCAATGATGGCGGACTAGACTCCTGCAAAGTTTCCTCTATAGTTTTTCTTACAAAGTAAAGCATGTTCCGCTTTTCCTCATCGGAAAACCCAAAACGGAGCGGCAACGGCCTCCCGTCATAGCGCTTCTTGTTTTCCCATATCTCTATGCGCGCGGAACGGAAAATCGGCTGCCAATCATCTTGGGAAGCATTTTCTTTTCCGCCCAGGACTTTCTGACAATCGAGAAATTCATCGGAGGCACACACGATGAAAGAAACCGGCGTTTGATTGCTTCTTTTGCAATGCTGAGCGCTATACCCTTTTCGACTGTTTGGTTTTTTAGATAAAACAATATATTTTATCTGTTCCGGCAAATAGAGAAACACGATCGCACCAGTCGCCGCAAGCCTCTGTGTCGCCCATAGGTAAAAAGCCTGAAGTTCCCGGATAAAGTACCGCTCTTCTATTTCTAACTTTTTCTTTTCCAGATAATCCAATAGCTTCATATCAAAAATCCTTTTCCCCACGGACGTATTTTCCCGTTTTTTATCGGATGCACGGCTCAACCGATAGAAAGAGCATTTTTTATGATACACTATATACCGGCTACATCCAAAAACCAAAATCTCATGAAATACGGCAAAAAAATCGTCCACCAGATAAAAGCCGCACTTCAAAATAACAAAATCTTGATTGTTTTAAGCTTTTTTTTGATTGCTTCGGTTTTGCTCTGGAGTTTCCGGGAGCCAATGAGTTATTTTTTGTGGGAAAAACTACGATCAGAAAAAATCGCCACTTTTATCAATCCCGCTGATCCCAAGCTTCAATTTGCTATCGGCGATTATTACTTCGGCCAGGGTGCCTACGACGTCACTCAGGCAAAAAAGTATTTCCAGGCCACTATTTGAAAATCTATTCCACCAGCCTCGAAGAAACAAGAAAGTCACCCAGCATAATCTCGAACTCGTCGGATAAAACCCATAACATTGAGGACTTGACCCCGCACTTTTCAGGAAATCAACAACCCTGTGGCAAGACCACGGGATATGACCTGAAAGTGCGTGGTTGACAAATATCATTATTTGATATAATATGGATATTGTAATATCATTATTTACATGATTTATGTCATTTATTGAGAGAGATCTCGAAAAACTCATAAAAGAAAGGCTCTTCAAAAAGAAAGTCATTATTCTCTACGGAGCCAGACAAGTCGGAAAGACGACTCTCGTAAAAAAGATGCTTGCTGAGTATCCGGGTAAGGGAAAATATTTCAACTGCGAAGTTTTTTCCGTTCAAAGAAACTTGGAAGCGATCGAGCCAGAAAAAATCAAGTCTTTTTTCGGCGATGTAAAAATTGTCGTATTGGATGAAGCGCAGAAAATTCCCCGCATCGGCATGGTATTGAAAGTCATGCTCGATGAATATCCGGAACTGCAGATTATCGCCACCGGATCATCGAGTTTCGAACTGGCTGATAAGGTTTCCGAACCGCTGACGGGAAGAAATTTCACGTTTACTCTGTACCCGCTCGCTTTGAGCGAAATCTCTCGAGGCCAGGGCATTTCGGCTATCGAATCGAAGATGGAAAACATTCTCCGTTTTGGTAGTTATCCGGAAGTATTTTCTCTTCCTGAAGAAGCGGCGAGAGAACGGCTGGATGAGATAGCTTCAGATTATCTCTATAAGGATGTCCTCATCTTCGAAGGAATGAAAAAATCGGAAGTCATCAGGAATCTTCTCCAGCTTCTCGCGCTGCAATTGGGGCAGGAAGTTTCGTTTCAGGAATTGGCGCAGCAACTCGGCATCAACAGGCTTACCGTGCAGAAATACATCGACATTCTGGAAAAGTCATTCGTTGTTTTCAGGTTGCGCGCTTTTTCTCGGAACAAGCGGAAAGAAATATCGAAATCGGTGAAGATATATTTTCATGATCTGGGCCTGCGCAACAGTGTCATCCAGAATTACAATACACTCGATCTGCGGACTGACCGAGGCGCTCTTTGGGAAAATTTCTGTATTGTCGAAAGGAGAAAAATGAACGAGAGAAAGCGCCGTCAAGCAAACACATATTTTTGGCGGACATATACGCAGAAGGAGGTAGATTATGTGGAAGAATTCGGTGGAAAAATCCGCGGATATGAATTCAAGTGGAACGCGGAAAAGAGTTTTTTTCCGCCGCAGGAATTTGTGAAGAATTACCAAGCTACCGTCGAAAAAGTGGACAAGGAGAATTATTGGAAATTTCTTGAATTGGCATGACTTTTTCCGAACGCGATCCCGGCAATCGACAAAAAGCGTTAATTATCGGTCTTTTCAAGAAAAATCCTGATAAAATATAAATGTCTTGGTTTTCCTATTTCATCCATAATGTATGTTTCCAAAAATGAAATTTACAATTTTTCTTTTTGCTGGCATCATTACCATTGCCGCGAGCATATACTGGTGTTTCCGCATCCCGACATACTATTCTCTCTGGCCCAGGCTCGGTCTGGAAAATATTGCTACCGCGATAAATCCCACCGATCCCAAGCTTCAATTCGCCATCGGCGATTATTACTTCGGCCAGGGTGCCTACGACGTCACTCAGGCAAAAAGGTATTTCCAAGCTACTATCGCTCTCAATGAGCGTTACCCCCGCGCCCACTACCAGCTCTCCAGAATCTCTTTTATCCAAGGCAACCTCTACCGAGCGCTCAAGGAGATCGATCGCGAGCTGGAACTCTATCCGGATTACAAACGCTCTTACTATATCCGCGGACTCACCTATGGGTACAGGAAAGATTTCGAAAAGGCCGCTGCAGATTTTGAGAAGTTTCTCCAGTGGAGCCCGAAAAGCTGGGCCGGACACAACGACCTGGCCTGGATCTATTTCCAGATGGGAGAGTATGAAAAAGTGCTGACAACGGTAGAGGAAGGACTGCAGTATAGCCCCGCTAATGTCTGGCTTCTGAACTCGCAAGGGGTGGCTCTCCTCAACCTGGGAAGAAAAGACGAAGCAAGGAAGGCTTTTGAACAAGCCCTCCCACCGGCCATGGGTATGACCGCGACAGACTGGGGCCGAGCCTATCCCGGTAACAATCCGGAGATTTATCCGGAAGGACTAGCCTCGATGCAAGAGTCAATCAAGAAAAACTTAGAGCTCCTTGCCCCGCACTAACTTTTGGATGAATCTCCGGCTTACGCTCGGAGATTTATGAGGGCTGTTAAAAACCCGGGCTTGTCAGCGCCAACAGCAATCACCCTAATTTTTTTGTTCTCGAAGGAATTTTTCGCCGCGCTGCATCATTTCGAGTATTCTTTGCTCGCCGTATTTCTCTTTGAGGAATTGGTTGGTAGAAACCAGCCTGAAATAAGTGAGATCAAAAGGCATCTCTCTGGTCAGCCTGAGAGGATTTTCATACGCGCTTTTGTTATAGGAAAGA
>Ga0156127_164_pt1 | contig 21822 bp, 20 predicted proteins | sample RifCSPlowO2_02_FD_107780 | JGI IMG/M metagenome (GOLD analysis project Ga0156127, IMG submission 107780) | Candidatus Moranbacteria bacterium RIFCSPLOWO2_02_FULL_48_19
GATTCTGGATTTAACCTGCCTGCCGGCAGGGATTTATGAATAGGGACAGATTCCAAAATCAAAAATCTATAATCATAAATCATTCTTTCTCCAATTCCTTCTTCACCACTTCAAACTCATTTTCGATTTCTTTCAAACGCGTCCGGCTCTCTTTGATGAGAACCGTCCCTTCTTTGATTTTTTCCAATCCTTTCTCCACGTCCACTTCTTCCTGATTATCAAACCACCGGATGATTTCCTGCACTTTTTTCAACGAATCGCTCAGATTTACTTTCGGCATAACATTGTACTACTTTAATTATTCATACTTCTAGAGCTTGCCCGTTTGGCTTGTTTTTCTCTCCCCCAGCTCCCCTGCCTGAGGGGAGCTCCCGAATCCGCGAGGGTGAGGGGCGGGAGGAAAGAGGAATTGAGAAGGGGTTTGGAATATCTCACATCAATAACCTCCCCCTGCCCCCTCCTTGGAAAGGAGGAGTGGAAGAAATTTTTTATTCAAAAATTTCCTCTACTTTCGCGTTCACCTTCCCATGACTGAGCTGTATATTCAGTATATCACCGATTTTCATGTCTGTTATATTTTTTACGACTTTTACCCCTTTCCGCACCAAGCTGTATCCCAGTTTCAGCACGCGCGCCGGATCATACTGCTCCAAACGCTCGCCGCTGTGCTTGATCCGCTCTGTGACTCGCTCGAGAATAGCCCCAAACCCGTTTTCCAAGCTTTTTTTTCCCTGCCGCAAAAGTTCGATTTTCTGCTCTATCGCCGCTTGGATAAGAAACAATCTTTCGGTCAGATCCTGGCGCAACGTCGCTACCAATTCACGGAAATTATGCAGATGCCCGAGCAACGTCTCGCTCCCTCCCGCTAGTATGTTTCTGACATCCGCAAGCTTCTGATGAAATAACGTCGGCAGATGAACTTCAAAATGGCGCACCAGCTGCCTGGCTTCATCAAAATGCAAACGGAGTTGTTTGGCAGTCGCCGTCGGTGTCGATACCATCATATCGGCGACCAAGGCGGCCAATGTAATATCCTTTTCATGGCCAATACCAAGCAGGGTCGGAATCTGCGAGCTCGCTATCTCGCAAACGAGGGCTTCATTGTTGAACGCCTGCAGGCTTTCCAAGCTCCCGCCGCCCCGCACGATCACCAGCACATCATATTTTTCAGGATGCTGATTGAAATACTTCAAGGCTTTGATAATTTCAAACACGGCTTTTTTTCCTTCCACGCTCGACGGGTAAAAATTCACTTTGAATCCCTGCGCCCCCAAGTTCATCGTAAAGTCTCCGATAGCCGCTCCCTGCTCGGACGTAATAAGCGCGATAGTCTCAGGAAATTCCGGGAGGGCACGTTTGCGCTCCGGAGCGAACAAACCCTCTTGTTCCAATTTCGCCTTGAGCGCCTCATAGGCCTTCTTCAAAGCACCTTCGCCGAATAGTTCGATAATGCCGACTTTCAGGCTCAAACGCCCACTGGGCTTATAGATTTCCGGGACGCCTTCCACAACGATCTCATCGCCTTGGGCGATCTGCACTCCGGAAACCTCGTACTGATAACGGAAGATGAGGCAGTTGAGCGTACTGTCATCCTGGCTGTCTTTGATGGTGAAATACACCACCCGCTCCCGGACATCTACACTCGACACTTCACCTTGCACCCGTGCAGCCATCCCCGAGAGTTCCATATTCAGTCCGTCCAGAAACTGGCTGACCGAGAGGGCTTCGGAAATTGGAAACTGGGGATTAGAAATTGGTTCTTTCGATTCTTCTTCTAAATTTCTGGTTTTTAATTTCAAGTTTCTCGACGAAGAAAAATTTTTTTTGTCCTTATCACCAGTTTCGACATATTCTCCAATAATCTTCAAAATGGTAGAACCATACTTCCGATACTTGGCTTCTTTAATCCCTTTGATAGCCAGCATTTCCTCCTTGCTTTTAGGCAATGCCCCAACTAATGCCTCCAGGACAGCATTCGGAAATACCCGAAAAGTCTCCACGCCTTCTACGCGCGCTTGGTCATTCCGCCATTGTCGTAATTGATTTAAAAGAGACATACAAAAAATAATTTCTAAGTTCTAATTGCCAATTTCTAAACGATTTACAATGCTTTGATTCTTCCAATAAGTAAAATCCAAGCTTCGCTATCGCCCTTATTATACCAAAAAAAGAAGAACTCTGCCTCATAGCAGAGCTCTCTTGGAAACATCGATTCATTATCAATTACTTCAGGTATTTATCAACACTGGCTTGCATATCCTTGTAACTGTAGGCGCCCTTGAAGTTTTCCGTATTGACGAAAAAGCTGGGCGTCCCGCTGAATCCGAATTGTCTGGCGATAGCCATATCATCGACGATCCTATTGTCATACTTGCCGCTCTCCAAACAGGCTTTCATATCACTGGCACTGACCGCGCTCTTCAAAAAATCCGCCAGTACGCCAGACTTCGTTTTATCATTCTTGACATCATTATTCATCAGATTGTACCCGGCCTCGCTCATAAGCAGATCATGGGCTTCCCAGAATTTTCCTTTCTCTTTGGCACAGTACAGAGCCTTCGTTCCCATTTCACCGTTCCCATGCCCATTGGCATAGAGCCAGACAAATCCGGCCTTGCCGGCATCGACGAGCTTTTTCATCTCTGGAACCGGCGGAATATATGACCCGCCATCCTTCACCATAGTGAACTGCGTTCCCACCTGCTTATTGAGGTTCGGGTTTTTCCCGGCCGCCACATGGCAGTACGGGCAACTGGGGTCGCTGAATTCGACAAACAGCACTTTGCTATTCTTGTTCCCAAAGGTGATGTTTTTGTTATCAAACAGTCCCTTCACCTGATCCAAAGTGACGGTCGCCTGAGCTGGTGGCTGAGCGCCGTTATCGACTACCGCCGCATCTTTTGCGGACGGATCAGAAGCTACCCCAGAAAACTTCTGCGATCCTGCGACAATCGCCCCCGCCACTATCAAACCAGCCAAAAGCACCGCCCCGGCTACCAAGAGGGCATCTCTGCCGAATTTCTCTTCCTTTTGAGGAATCCCTGCTTCGCCTTCCATACTTTTTTACATTAAAACTTACTTATGCAGTATATCAAGTTTCCCCCTTTCGCTCAATTATACGAACCGCAGTATTTCCGGATGAAAAATAAGAAGATAGCCTAAGACAAGCATGAGCACGCCGCCGATCAGGTTGGACCAGCGCGCATAGGTCTGAGTGAGATGGAGCTTCTCAAATCCCCACAAGGCCAGCCCGAAAACCAGAAAATCGTCGATCATATAGAAAAAAATGTAGTCGGCCATATACGCTTGGGTCTGCCAAACATTCAGATCGTTCATTTCGATGATTTTGGTAAAGGCCTGCGGAATGCCGATGGAACAGGCGAATTCAATGACGTTTACCGAAAATGCCAAAGCGATCACTCCGAAAGCCGTCAGCCACGTGAACGGCTCGCTGGCCAATCTCTTGATGCGCCCGGAAATTTTCGCCCGCCCCTCGAGATCCACCACCTGGCAAGTGCCATCAGAGGTGTACCATTCGTAGAGAAAAAACAGCCCGCCGCCGATAGCTACCGCTCCCACGATGGGCGTCACGAAACGATCCAGCCCGACGAAGTCCCAAGCCGTAAACCAGACATTGAGTATCAGGTAATACATCACGGTTTCCGCAATGATGAAAAGCCCGGCTACCGCCCACATCCTTTGGCGCGATCCCATCTGGACGAGCACGATGAGAAACGTCACCAAGACCCACATGGCGCACGGATTGAATCCGTCGATCAGCCCCAAGATGCCGGAGAGCACCGGAAGAGAATACTGCGCCGCATCGATCGTTATATCAGTAAAAGGAATCGTCACAAAAAGGGGCTCCGGTGCGGGCATCGTACAAATCCCCGTCGTACTATCGCAGACTGCCCCGCGCGCCGCCTCTACCTCGCCGGCTTCCCCCGCCAAGAGTCCCGCCACCCCGATCTGCGGCCTGCCTCTATTCGCATCGACGAGATCTTCGATACGCTGGCCCGTCGTTTCACCAGAATCAAAACCCTGAAGCACCGTCGCGCCGATCACCGTAATGGGCGTGGCTTTGGACAATTTCTGTGCTTCGGTAAACTGATTGAAGAGCTCTTTCCCGAAAGGCGTATCGATATCTATAGAGTGCACTTCGACATCGCCGCGCCTGGCTGAAAGCTCTCCCAGATAAGCTTCTTCGGCCTGGCAGTGAGCGCAGTCCTGCCGCTCGAACATTTCAATCAACACTTTCCCACCGCTCGTATCGGCTGACCCTGCCGCAATGACAGTCAGTGAAAAAACAAAAAAGCCTCCGCTCAAAACCAAAGCGCCAATAACGAAACGGAAAAATTTCATACTCAAAAATGTATACGAAAATCATGCAGACGAAAACAGAAAACGAGGAGCGAATCGATTTTTTCAAAAAATTTCTGCATCATCAGCGGTAAAAGAATAATCCTAAGAGCGTCAGGATGATGATCTCAACGATGCCGAGGGCGATGTAAACCAGAGGGAGTTTCATACAAGATGGCCTTTCTCGCTTATGCTTTCATTGTAGCGCATATCGCCGCCACCAAGCAACGCGCAAGATTTACCCCGTTACCTATTCGGCCAAGATTTCCTCTAGCGGCAAGTGAAAGCTCTCTTTTGGGAGAAAAAAGTCTTCTTCACATACCTTAAATTACGAAACTCAACTCCTAGTTGTCATTCCGGGCTTGACCCGGAATCCAGGTTCTTGAGAATAAGCCACATTCTGGATCCCCGCCTGCGCGGGGATGACAGAAAATGGGAGTTTCGTAATTGAAAGTTACATATGTAACGGCTTAGTCCCGATAGAAAAATATGCTATCATAGAAAGGAAACAGCAACAAAAAACCATGAACGATCCCATCATCGTCATCGATAAGCTGCGCGTCATCTACAACCAGGGAAAATCCAACGAAACGCGCGCCCTCGAAGAGACCAACCTCTCTATCTACCCGGAGGAGTACGTCATCATTTACGGACCTTCCGGCTGCGGCAAGTCGACGCTCCTGTATTCCATCGCCGGACTGCAGTCGCCTACGTACGGCGACGTCTCTATCCAAGGCAAAGCGATTTCCAAAATGACACGCACCGAGGAACTGGAGCTCCACCAGACCGGCGTCGGTATGATTTTTCAGGCTTTTTATCTCATTTCTTCGCTGGATATCCTCGAAAATATCTGTCTCCCCAAAGTATTCCGCGGAGAAAATCCAAGCGAGCGCAAACAGGCGGGCGTGAAGCTGCTCCGCCGTTTCGGCATCGTCGAACAGGCCGACAAATTCCCCGGCCAGCTTTCCGGCGGACAGAAACAGCGCGTGGCCATCGCCCGCTCGCTCATCAACAATCCGAAAATCATTCTCGCGGATGAGCCGGTCGGAAACCTCGATAGCGAAAGCGCCGAAAACGTGCTGAAGATATTGAAAGAGCTCAATGAGGTCGATAAAAAAACCATCATCCTCGTGACGCACAATCCGGAACACCTCGTCTATGCCGATCGCGTCATCCATATGAAAGACGGCCGCATCATCAAAGAGGAGATCCATAAGGAAAAACGCCCCATCAAAACGGGAACTGCGAAAGAAAAGGAGAAAGGAGAAAAATCAGCGGAGTCTCTCGAACTCAAAATGCTTATGGCATCATTCAAAAGCCTCCTTCCGCAACAAGTAGATGTGCTCTTGGTGCCCTTCAAGGCCAAACAGCTCCTCGCACACCTCCTTTCCGAGCTGAGTGATGAGCAGATCAGCATGGCCGAGGCATTCCTCAAAGAACTTCTTTTCAAAAATATCAATATCCCGACATTCTCCGAACGGCTCGATCTCGCTCTCGATGACGGCGGAGCGGGCTGGAACAGGCTCCGCGCCGATTCTTTCACGAAGCGGACATCCGCCATCATCGATCAGTCCCAAAAGCTGAAAGGGGATATCGTGGCGGGAGTGGTCTCTCTCACAGAATATCTCACCCTGCATTTCCATCTCAACCTTTCCGCAACCCAGAAACTGCGCCTCCAGGCGATACTCAAGCTCCGTCTCGAAAGCCAAATCGGCCAGATCGAACTCCAGAAACGCTTCGATGCCCCGGTTTCTCAAGGCGGCGTCGGCCTCCACAAGACCACGGCTGAAAAAATAGTCCGCGAAATAGAAATCCTGATGCTCCTCAAGTATAGCTAGAGCGGCTTCATCAGCTTCCAAAATATGATACAAAAAATAAATCCAAACATATCACAAGCTAGTGAAGCTAATAAGCTATAAGCTAATTAAATGCGTTTCTTCGACCTTCTCAAACTGTCGCTCCGGATGTTCAAGGCCCGCACCATGCGGACGCTCCTGACTATTCTCGGTATGAGCGTCGGCATCGCCGCGATTATCTTCCTCGTCTCATTCGGCTACGGACTGCAGCAGACGCTCCTTCAAAAAATCACCACCTCGGACGCCCTCGTGACGCTGGATGTAACGCTCGCCAAAACAGACGGCGCGGAAAAACTCGACAACGCGGCTATCGAAGCGCTGAAAGCGATCCCCGATATCGCCGATGTCATTCCGGTCTTGGAACTGGCCGGCCAAGGAAAGTTCGACGATATCACCCTCGACTTGGGCACCGTCAGCTCTGCCGCAGCGCTCCTCAAAAACGAGGGCTTGAAGATAGACTTCGGGCGGCTTTTCACCCAAGATGAGAGTCAGAATATCGTCATCACTGCGGCGGTGGCCAAAGCCTTCAACACCCCTCCCGAAGAAATGCTCGGCAAAACCGTCACCTTGACCATTTTCCAAACAGACGCCTCCGGCCAAACGAACAAAAACGCTTCCTTTGAACCGAAAAACGCCTATACGATTATCGGCGTTGTTTCCGGCGAAGAAAATATCGTGTACCTCTCGCTTGACTCGCTCGCGGATTTTCCTTTCGAAAGCTACACCAAATTGAAAGTGAAGTGCCTCTCGACCGACGCGCTCGGCGGGGTGCGCGAAGAAATCGAAAGGCGGGGATTTATTGTCTCCTCCATCTCTGAAACCATCGATCAAGCGAACAAGGTGTTTCGCACCGTCCGGATCGTGCTTATGGTCTTCGGCCTGATCGCGCTCATCGTTTCCGCCATCGGTATGTTCAACACGATGACCATCGCTCTCCTTGAGCGCACCGAAGAAATCGGCATCATGAAAGCGATCGGCGCTTCGCGAGGAAGCATCTCGATGATGTTCATTATGGAATCCACGCTGATGGGATTCTTGGGCGCTCTCGGCGGCGTTCTCTTGGGCTATATCGAGGGCGAAGCGCTGAATATCCTCATCAATCTCGTGGCCAATCGCTTCGGCGGAGAATCAGTCGACCTTTTCTATAGCCCGCTCTGGTTCATTTCTACCGTCATCGCCTTCGGCGCGTTCGTCGGACTCTTGACCGGCATCTTCCCCGCCCGCAGCGCTTCCCGCATCGATACCCTGGATGCCCTGAGATACAAATAGACTAAAGCACAATTCTCAAAGCACAAAAACCAAACAAAACACGGGACAAAAAAACTTCCACCTCTTTTTTGTTCGTTTGCGCTCTGAATAATATTGTGTTTTGTTTGCCCCTTTGGGTTTTGGACTTTTGTGTTTTTACAACCCTAGTAGGTCGAGCGCAATGCATTCAGTATCACCACGACGTCGATGACCTCTTGCAGGATCGCCCCGGAAAGCGGCGAAATGAAACCGAAAAAAGCGAACGACATCCCGATCACGGAAAGGCCGATGCCGATCAGAATGCTTTGGAGCGCCACGTGATAGGAACGCCGTCCGATGTGGATCGCGTCGCGGATAAGCCAGGCATCCCGCCCGAAAATCGCCACATCGGCCGCCTCGATGGAGGCGCTGTTTTCCGTCCCGGAAAACACGATGCCGATATCCGAAAGAGCCAGCGCCGGCGCATCATTCATCCCGTCGCCGACCATCCCGACCAGCTCCCCTGCACGCTGATACCGCCGTATCAGCTCGGCCTTGCGCTCCGGCCGGCACTCGGCATAAATCGGCAAACGAAACTGCCCGAAAAGACGCTCGGCGTTGGCTTTCTTGTCCCCCGTCAAAATTCCCAAGGTATACCCGCGCCCGCGCAGATAGTCGAACACGCGCCCGACGTCCTGCTTCAGTTCATCATCGAAAAAAAACCGCGCGACAGATTTCCCCTCAGTCGCCAGATCCACCGCCATGCCGCTCCCTCTATTCTGCTTCGCCTGAATAATACCGTAGCGCGACTTCCCCACCATACCGAAAATCCCTTCGCCAATTTTTTCTTCTACGTCACGAGCGGTCAGCGCTTCCCCCTCGGAAAAGCAACGTTCTTGCACCAGAGCTTTGGCAATCGGATGAAACGAATGCTGCTCGAGAGCGGCGGCGATAGCGAGCGCCTTGTCTTTTGAAAAAGATGGTTCGAAAAGCTCTACTTTTTTCAAACGCGGCTGCCCGAGCGTCAGCGTCCCCGTCTTATCGAAAAAAAATAATTTCGTCTTGGCGAGGAGCTCCAAGACAAGCGGGCTCTTGATAATGATGTTTTTACGGGCCGCCTTGTTCAGTCCGCCGATAAAACTGATGGGAGCGGCGATGAGAAGCGGGCACGGCGTCGCGATCACGAGGACGGCCAGAAAACGCTGCCAGTCGCCGGAAAAAAGGTATGCCCCCGCGGCCAACGCGAGCGCAAAAAAAGTGAAAACAATGTTGTAGCGCTCGGCCAGACGCACGATGGGAGAGGGGTGCGATTTCCCCTCTTCCACCAAGGATAGGATCTTCCGATAGCTGGAATGCTCGAAATCACCCAAAACGCAAAGTTTCAATGTCTCACCGACATTCACCGCGCCGCTTTTGAGCACAGCCGTCTCCGCATAGGCCACCGGTTCCATTTCGCCCGTCAGATTGGCTTCATTGAGAAGCGCTCGGTCTGACAGGAGGTACCCGTCGAAGGCCAGCATTTCATTCGGCCGTACCAGAAGCACATCTCCCTTTTGGATCGCCGAGAGCTTTACCTCATGCGTTCCCCCGCCGGTCACGATAAGCGCGGTCTTGGGAATATTCTCGAAAAGGCCACGCAAGGTTTTTTCGGCGCGCGCCGCACCATACTTTTCCAAAGCGGCGCTGACGGCGACCATGAGCGCGATGACCGCCCCTGCCAAGAACGCGCCGAGAAAAAGCGCCATCCCCAAAGCGATAAATGCCAGATAATCCAAATTCCATCTCCTCCGCCTGATCCGCTCATACGATTCGAGAAGGAGCTGCCAAAGCCCCAGAAGGATCGCTATGCCATACACCCACTTTTCCTGCAAAAGAAAAGCCAGCAGAATGCAGATACTGATAAAAAAGGGCGAATGGAATTCTCTGCTCCGGAGGATATCAAAAACGCTGATCATACAATCTTCTTCTCTTTGCGAGGGATGCCGTCAACGCGGGGCCGGGTTATGCCGGTTCGCGGCGGGCTGTCATACCCCTTGATACGGGCTTCATCAGTATAGAGCCTGGTCTCCAGCGCCTCGATCTCCTCTTCTTCGCGACGAACCTGGCGCAAGACCCAGAACAAGGCTCCGCCGAAAATTCCAAAAAGGAAAAGCGCGGCTCCTCCCAAGTAGAAAAATGGGCTGCCCAAAGCCCGCACGCGCCCCTGCCATTCATCCAGGCGGGTATCAAGCGTCAGTCCCCCGCTCTGCCATTCGGCGCATTGCTTGAAATAGAACGCCAGATATTTTTCAGAAACGAAAGTTGCATTGCTTGAAGCGAGTGCCGCGCGAAAACTATCTTCTGCTTTTCCGCAGTGTTTCCCGGAAAAATCGGAGAATCCTTTTTTGAAATACTGGCTATACTTCCCCTCGGTAGGAGAAAGTTTGGCCGCCTGAGCCGCCTCCTTGACGATTTCGATCGGCAAGGCAAAAGCGAAATTGTCTCCCGCAGCGCGGCTCAGCTCGTCCGTCTGAAAAGTGACCAGACCGACGACATCGCCATGTCCATCGAAGAGCGGACCGCCGCTCGATCCTTCCGATACTTTGGCATCGGTTTGAAAGAGCTTGAAATTCCTGTTCGCGGACTGCTTGATGGCGCTCACCAGCCCTCCGGTGAACGTCGCTTCCTCCGAGCTGTTCTGCCTGAATTCCGCTGTCGCCGGAAAACCGAAAATGAAAACTTTTGTTCCCACGGCCATCCCCTCGCTCTCCCCCAGCGAGAGCGCCGGCAAATTGGTTTCTTCAATATGGAGCACCGCCACATCCTTCTCATCATCCAAAAAATCAGCATTCTCGTACACCACGGTCGCCGGAAACCCATCGGCGAGCAATTCCGGCAACGTTTTCTTTTCGGAATCGGGCCGGAGCACAGCCACGTCGCTTCGCAACTGAAAAACGCTGTGAGCTATGACATAGTCCAGCACTTTCTTGCTGAAGCTGTTATCCCCTTCGGTCTCGAGAAAACTCTGCGTCTCCGCATCGCTCAAAAAAAGCGCGTTCGCGTACAAAGCCGACAAAGCGCTCTCGGAAGCCAGCCCCTGTTTCACCGTCATCTCCGAAACCACGTGCGCATTGGTAGCGATATAGCCATCCGGATGGATGATGAAGCCGCTCCCGATCAGATACTCATCCACCGGCACTTCCGTGTATGCGCCAGGCACCACGGCCACCAGACGCTGGCGGATATCCACCTTGATCTCGGGAATCTTCGCCGTGCCGCTCACGTGCTCTGCGATGCGGACGATGGAAGGCTTGATGAGATCCGCTAGCGCCTCCTCTGGCAAAACCGTCTGCGCCGAGGCAAACGGCGCTCCGCTCAACACAACAAAAAGCCCAGCTCCGAGTAAAAAAAATAAGCGGAAAAAAGAAACGGTCTTCGTAGATGGCATACTCTATCGGATATTCTCTTTTATTATTACCAAACGAAATGGGCAAAACAATTTATTGCATCCGTTCAATGAATAAAAGAATTTTTTGGTGGTTGTTCTACTTGTTTGAAGAAGCGCTCTTCGGTTCGAAAAAAGGAGCTTCTCCGCCGTCGATTGGGGGCGACTTTTTTCGGTAACCGAGAGCGCTTCTGAGTCTAGAACAGAGACAAAAAAATTCTTTTATTCATTGAACACACTGTTCTCTAGCGAGGACTCTGTACAATACTGCTACTTCTCACTCACCGTAACCATCTGTACTTTCACGGGCGTCACCGGGGATGATCCTTCTCCGCCCGGCAAGGTTTTAGCCTCGGCGATCTTGTCGACGACATCCATCCCCGCTGCCACTTGCCCGAATATCACATAGCTTTTGGGAAGGGCAGTGTCTTGATGCATAATGAAGAATTGGCTCCCGTTGGTGTTCGGCCCTGCGTTGGCCATAGCCACCGTCCCGCGGACGTATTCGCCGACAAACGGTTCATCGGCAAATTTATACCCCGGCCCGCCCGTACCCGTACCCTCCGGATCGCCTCCCTGGATCATAAAGCCTTTGATCGTCCGATGAAAAACGGTATCATCATAAAATTTCTCGCGAGCCAAAAAAACAAAATTATTGACGGTTGTTGGCGCTTCTTTGGCAGCCAGGGCGACCACGATATCCCCCATGTCGGTTTTGAGAGTGGCGGAATACTCTTTGGCCATGTCGATAGTCATCTGCGGCGGTGTCGTATACATTTTTTTATTGGTTAGAGTATTAGGAGGAACGACAGGCGAAGCGGGCGGCGTCTTATTTTCGGACGACGCTTGGGGAGCGGTTGCTTCTTGTTTGCTTTTATCGGGATAAAATGACAAATTATCTTTTACTTTGGTTTCCGGGCGCACCTCCGGCGTCGTACAGCCGGAAAGGAGCGCCGCAGTAGCAATCAGAATTATCCCATAAATTTTCTTGCGCGCGTTTTTCATATGTACCTGCTAATGATTATACCTGAAAAAACGGAAATGCTAAAGTAAGTGACGGGCCCGCCCGCAACGCTTCGCCAGCCCGCAGTAGATACAGCGTTTCTGGCGGGCGTAGCGATGCGGGCGGGGTTGACCCCGTTAGAGAAAAGTCGCTGCCAGCCCCGTTAGAATAGATATTCTAACGGGGCCAGCGACTGAAGTCGCGCCGAAGGCGCAGCGTTCTCTAACGGGGTTGACTTTCCCCTACTTTTCTGCTATACTGAATGTGTTGAGAAATGAAAAACGGGCCGCCTCGACAGGAGTCGGGCGAGCCTCGTCAAAGTAAAGACGGGTGAAAGGCGAAATGCCAGGCATCCGTTTTTTCTTTCTCAACAGGCTCTCAACCAAGCCCAGAAGTCGATATGGGCGTTCCTGAGAGCCGCTAAAAATTAATACAAAAAATAATATGGGAGAAATACAAATAGAGACCGGGTCACCCGAGTCTCCGCAAGCCGCAGCACAATGTGATACTTGTGCGAAAGCGGCACTCGAGGCAACGCAGAACGAAGAAATAAGCATGGCATTCTTGCTGGCGCTCGTTCCCGTCATCAGCCTCACCTTCTTTGGCCAGATAGGGCTTTTGTAAAAAAGAACTAAACGAACCAAAACAAAAAACCGGGTCCTGAAAAGCCCGGTTTTTTGTCGACCTTTTTTTCGCATTTCTCAATTTTTGACAAAAAGAAAAGCCTTTGCGTTTTCCGCGCGGGCTTGAGTAGGGCTGGACTGATGCAAGCGGCTGCTCAGTCCTGTATCAGCCGTAGGAGATGATCGATCCGCCCCTTAATCCCCAAAGTCGCGTTGACTTTCACGAATACTTCCGCTGTTCCGGGATCCACGGCAATGTTTTTGACATCATCGCCACGATACCCGAGAAAGGCTAACCTGGTAGCCCGCCTCAGTTCTTGCAAATTGGCTTTGTGATCCCCGGAAATCACTACCATCCACCGGGGCCTTTCTTTGCTTGGGTGAATCACCTTAATCTCGCTCATGTCACCTCCTTGCGTTGAAATTGGGAAACGGCAGAGATACCGTGGCCGTGGCTAGGTTAGGAAAAAACTATGAGGTGATTTAAATTAATCTCTCCTTTGTCTCTATTATAAGCCTTTATATCACGAAAACTTTAGCCGCTTGTCATTCCCGCGCAGGCGGGAATCCAGCTTAATGCTTATGGCTCATCTACTGGATTCCGGGTCAAGCCCGGAATGACAGAACAGGATTAATGTTAAATGAGTTCTATGAATTCTATTGTACAGCGGCTTGCCCCAGTCAGTCAATAGGCTGTCCTGTCACCTATTTTTGCAAAAATTTCCAGTAATGGACTGTTTAAGCCGCTTTGGTGACCTCGTCTTACGGTTTCCGTAGTAGCTGTTTTTTCCTTAATAGATGACGGGATAAACCCCATCCCATAATATCAGGCATGTATTTTTCCTATTCGTTCTTTCGAGAGAAACTTTCGACAAATGCTCTCACCCGCTGTTCTTCAAGAAACGTATACAAAAGACCGAGCGCGAAGAGCGCCAGTACGGCGCTTAAGAATATGCGGAACGTAAACATAACCGACGCCGGAATATACGACACGATAGCGGCCAGATATCGGCGCGGGCCGCTCTCTGGCCCCTGAACCAGTCCCGGCTCCTGCAGCTGTACCTGATTGGTAGCGGAGAAGTTTATTTCCGGAGAATCAAACGGCGAAATCCCCCAGATATCCAAGAGAGCCCGCCGCGTCTCATCAGACTGCCTCACCTCTGCGGCAAGGGCGATGTTGTATATGCCGCCGACCGGTTTGCCAGCTGTGAAGCTGATTTCTCTCGGCCCGCTCTCCACTACCGCTTCTCCATCTACCATCCACTCGCGCTGCGAGATGTCGCCGAGGAAACCCGGGATGAACGTGGCGCGAAAACCAAGCGTGCTATCAGGAAACGCCTCGAACATCGACGTGCTGTAATCATTGCACAGTCCGCCCGGACAAGCGGCCACTTTGCCCGTGATGTCCCGATATTGCCCAAGCAATTTTGGCCAGACAATATTCCTATCCAAGGATTCTAGAGTGACTGCCGGCGTCACCACGCCGAAAGTCCGCGAGAGCGTCAGCGCATTGCCCGTATTCACATCATTGGCTGTCACCGTGACCGTATAGGTATCGCCGGGACTGCCCGCCACGGGAATGAAATTCACGTTATTCTGCTGTGTATCGCTACAATCACCAGAGACTTTCTTGGAACAGACAAACGGAGCGCCATTGACCGTCCAATGGAAATTCAACAGACCCGAAGAATCAATCCTCAGCCCGATGATCTCGTTTTTGATCACCCGGCACGCGGCTCGATCAAGAGCATCGTCGTTGCAGATCAAAGTCGCTCCCGATAGCGTCGCCTTCCTCACTCCTGAAATGAGCGCTGTCTCAGCCTTGTACGCGCTGATTTTTTTCCCGGTAGAAGTGAATTTCACGATAACATCGCTCGTTCCTTTGCGGATAGCGCCGCCCGAAAAATTTTCTACCACGGCAATCTTGAAACGCAGATAGCCGCTGCCGCTGCTATTCAGATAGTCGGAGAGATTATTCCCGCCGCCGAGACTGCTCGGGATATCGAGCTTCAGCCTCAGCGTATCGAGCGCATTCCCCTTGGTATTTCCCAAAAGCCCCTCGCTCCTGAGCTTCGCAGTGATATCGAGCTTGTCATTGAAATTGATATCCTTGCTGATTTCCACCTTCCAATCAAAAAGCATATCCGTCACATTGTGCTGGGCGTTGTTCACGCTCGCCTGTACAACGACGACATCGCCGCCCTTATCAGACGTTTCATCGTTCACCGGATTGTCCGGGGTCGCTGTCACACCAACCTCGAGCTTCGTCGCTTGTCCGCCTTCGGTCGGATTGATGAGGTTTTTATCCACCTCTTCACCATCATTGTTGAGATAGGCAATACACTTATTGAGAGGGGAATCCAAGTCCGCATCTTTTACTTTTATTGCCGGAATGTACACCGTGTATCCAAGAACCCCCTTGGCATACGAACCAATATCTTCCGCCAAATCTCTCGCGGAGCAATCTTTTTTCGGAAACGCCCACATAATCATATATGAAGAATCATCGTGCTTGGTTGGGATCATCGATGTCCCCTCCACCGCGACACCCACCTGGTCACCGCTGTCATAATTCCATGTAAATGTCGAGCTCCCCAGTCCGACTATGTTGGCCTCATCTTTGTTGCCGTTATCCGCTGTACTAGGATCCTCTGGGTTGGTTCCCCAGAAGTCCTCTTCTCCCGTACCAAAAGATCCGTTGCCAGGTGTATTCCCGCTGGAGTTCGGAAAAAAATGAAAACAGTACGGGTTTGCATCAGCTTCCGAGATGATGCTACAAGTCGTTCCTGCCGGAGCCGTGAAAGTTGCGATGCTACTCAGACTGTCAGCACAGCGAAGTACTCCGATAGAGCAAGAAGAAATATCTGAAGAACAAGTGGGATATCCGGAAATGTAATATTCTCCGGTTCCGCTCGGATTGAACCCTTGTACGCCGCCTTGCTCCTCTAGGGCTACCGAAATCTGTTCTGCTACGCACACAGCAGTTTTATCCGCGCAACCAAAATTGGAGTCCGACAACGATTCGACAAATTCATAATTCGTACCCGATTCCGTATCGTGAATATAGCAATGATTCGGAACATTGGTCTTATTGTCTCCCCCATACTTCGCTACGTACCCATCATTATCATTCGTATTCGTAGAGTAATTGGCATCCGCCTTATCATAGCCATTCTGTGCCAGAATTCGCGCTGCTACAATCTTCCAGTCCTCGACAGTGATATCTCCATCCTCATCAACATCGCAAAGGTTGTCGCTCCCGACATTATTTTCCAAATCGCAGCCTTTTCGTTTCAAATACCACGAATAATAGAGAGTCTCTTCGGGATTGGAAAAATAAATAGGAAAGGCCTTGGCCGAAAGCTTCTCCCCCGGCTTCGGATCACTCGGGCTGAAAAAAAGCGAGACCTCCGGTGCCAGCGCTTTATTGCCAGCTACGTTGAATCCCTCGCCCTGATCCCGGATGCTCCCCAAATTCAAGTGATAGCGGTTTTCCAATTCGGCAGCCATCTGCGATGCAGACGGAATGCTGAATCCTCCCCCAAATAAAGCGATGGCAGGCAAAGCGCTCGCCACAAAAAATTCCAAAACAAGAAAAAGGCTGAAGGTAGATTTTAACAAAGTTCGTCTTTTGAACATAGTATATTCAACGAAACACCAGGAAAAAAATATCGGTCAAGAAAAGGAATGTCCAGCTGGCCGCGAAAGAATACCAGAGAGACCCTGAGCGGTAAGCGATGAATCCCGCGAGCGGGCAGAAAATGAGAAGCGGCACCACAGCCCAAGAAATATCCTGGCTTAAGTATGCAAAACTGAAGAAAAGTCCTGCCTGGATGAAGACGGCCCATAGCCCGCAGTCTCTCAGCCACAGAAGCACTACCAGTCCGCGGAAAAATACTTCGTACAAAATAACCATGAAAGAAACGAGCACGAGTTCATAGAGCACGAACCAGACGAAGCTCGTTTCCACCAATGCCGGGAGCGCATACTGCGCGCGGAATTGGGGGAATGCGAGTGCCAGCGTTATCACTATCGCGAGGGCGAAGACGACAGAAGCGATGGCGATCAGCACGCCCGCTTTGAAGCTTCCCCTCTGCAGGCCGAGATTTTTCAAGGACTCTCTCAGCACCATTTTACTATACAAAAGAGGAATAACCAAGAAAAATACGACGCTCACGATGAGACCCTGAAACACCGGGCTCAAGCGGTCGCTCTCGGAAAAAAAGCCCATAAAAAAGAGCGAAAAGAATACGAGTAGCCCCGTCACGACAAACCGCCGATTTTTCGAAAGTGTTTCGAGCATATTTCTAAAAGATTATACTCTTCTCCTATTATTCACTAATCCTTGCTGCTGCGAGGCCATCTGCTGTTCATACGTGGCATCATTCGCCGCCTGCTGCTGATAAGAAGCGTCATTAGCTACTTGTTCCTCTTCCATCCTCGCTTGACGCGCTTCTAGCATGCGCTCTCTTTGCTGTTGTGATTGTGAAATGCGCTTCTCTTCACCAGCTTCTTTTTCTGCCTTTTTCCATGCACGCCGAGCCATATAATAAACCACAATGACCATCACCGTTTCTATAGGTAAGAAATTCAATCCAAAACCGACTGCCTCAACAAGCCCAAAAATAAGAACAACAAACCCCCGCGCTAGCTTTGTATCTTTCTTACCTCCTGAATGATCGAATATGGTGAGTAGAATCCAGATAAGGAAAGTAAAACATATGGTGACGACAGTGCCTACCCCAGGAAGTGATCCCACCCCCACGAAATCGAGCAGATCTTTGAGAAGCGCAACCATTGCTACTCCCAGGTACAGCATCGCCGATGGCTTTTCTCCAGTAAACTTCATTTTGGGTGCCACCTTACGGATGGCCCGTCTCGCCCGTTGTGCCCTTCTTCGCAAATTCTCTCTCATACCAACCCGTGGGGAAGTGGCAGCGGCTGTAGGTGCCATACGTGTACATGCTCAATAATTTTGCTTCCTTTCTTTCTGTAATTCACAATTCCTGACTCCTAATTCTTGATTCCTAATTCATAAATCATAAATCATGATTCTATTCTTCCCCTCACTGTCCCGCATCGAAGTCCTTCTTGGCTTGTTCGATCTCGAGCAATTGGCGCGGGTCGGAGGTGATGATCTGGTCTTCACTATAGGAGGCGATCACTTTGATAGCCGCGTGCTTGGATCCGGCGAAGAAAATCCCCTCTCCCACATTGCTCTCGAGCAGGAGGAATTTCTCATGATCCGTGAGATAAAACGTTTCCGCCACCAGATCGATCGAGGACGGCGATTGGCGCAGGAGGAGCTGCATCGAAGAGTTGGTGATGATCGGCTTGCCGTGGCGCGAAGAGGCGAAATCTCCGATATCCTGGGTAATGGTCGTCAGCCCCGTATAGTATTTGCGGCAGCGCTTGGCGATCCCGAAGAGAAAAGCCGCAGCGTCCTCGTGTTGCATCATCACCCAGGCCTCATCCACCACGATGATGCGCTTTTTCATCTTGGAGCGGATCTCGTTCCAGATGAATTGCAGGATGATATACATCGCGATCGGCCGGAGCTCATCTTCCAGGTCGCGGATATTGAAGACCACCAGCTGATTGTCCGTTTCTACATTGGTCTGTTTGTTCAAGAAACCGCCGAAGATCCCCTCCGTGTAGCGCTCCAAGCGGGCCGCCAGCGACTCCGCTCCTTCCATATTCTCCAAGACCGCGTAGAGATCGGACATCGTGGGAAATGAGTTCGCGGTGAAGAGCGAGAAATCGCTCGCCTCGGTGATATCGCGGATAGCATAGGCCTCGCGGATAGCGCGATCGAGAATGGAGTCTTCTTCCGGCGTCACCGAACCGAGCATCAGATGGAGGAGCCCGATAAGATTGGCGATGGTGTTGCGCAGCAGCCCCACGCTGTCTTCGTCTTCGATCGACTTCGGCAGATCGAAAGGGTTGAGGTGGACGTCGGAATTGAGCGACACCTTGAGAAACGCCCCGCTCACCGCCTCGCACAGATGTTTGTACTCGTTTTCCGGATCAATGATGATGACGCTCGATCCGAACATCATAGCCCGGAGCACTTCCAACTTCACAGTATAGCTCTTGCCCGCTCCGGATTTGGCGAACACCACCATATTGGCGTTTTCCATTTTGAAGCGATCGAAGAGTATCAGGCTGTTGTTGTGGCGGTTGATGCCGTAGAGGATGCCTTCGTTGGAAGAGAGGTCGGAAGAGACGAAGGGGAACGTGGTCGAGAGCGGCTCCGTATTCAGATTGTTGGCGACATCCAAAGCGTCATTCCCGAGCGGCCTGGTCGCCGCAAAACCCTGATCCATCCGCATTACCGCCGGCTTGGTATAGACGAGCTGAGCCTCGAGAATGGCTTCTACCGCTTGACACTTTTCGTTCAGATCCTTGTCGTCTTGCCCATAGATGGTCATATAGAGGCCGAAGCGGAAAAATTTTTCCGTGCCCTGCTGCAGGTTGTTGCGCAGGCCTTCGATGTCTTCCAGCGCGGTTTCCAGTACGGGATCGCGCACCTTCCCGCTTTCCGTTTCGATGCTGATCTGCGATTGCACCTGCGTCGACGACTTGCGGAGCGTCTTCAGGATTTCCGCCGTCTCTATGGGGTGCACGAAGAACGCGATATCCATCGAAAAATCGATGTTGATGATCGGGGAAAACCAGTTGGTAGAAAGAAAGCGCGGATAGGTGATGACGAAATACGTGCGCGACATGATCTCGCCGATCTGCATCGTATTGGGGTTGAGCTTGATGGCTGGCGGAGCGATCAGATCCCGGATAGTGGTGATTCCCCGCTGATAGAGCACCTCGCTGGCGCTCATTTTTTTGGGACGATGAAAAACATCGAACACGCTTTTCTTCTTGGAAGCGTCCATTCCTTGCGCCTCTATATCGATAATGGGAATTCCTTGTGCCATTTTTGTTAATTTAAACTGTAAAAATCAAAATGCAAAACCACAAATAATAATTCAAAATTATAAATACATTCTAAAGTTTTACATTTTGCATTGTCATTTTGATTTTTGATTTTTGCATTTTTCATTTGCTTGGCGCCAACTCGATGCCCTCGACATTCTTGATGACCGCCGCCGTAAAAAGCGACGGGTTGTAGCTGTTGTAGAGCAGTTCGATGATCTCCTCCGTGTTGAGCGGCGTGGCGTTGACGCCGGCCGCTTGCAGGGCTGCCGTGATATGTGCGACGCGCTGGAAAAGCTGCGCCTTATAGGTCTCGAAGAGGGCTCCGTGCGCGCTGACGGTCTGCTGGGAGCGAAAAATGCCGAGGAGCTTGTCGAGGAGGCCGCTTCGCTCATCCTCCGCGGAGGAGAACGGCACGACGACGTAGAAATATTTCGACATGATATTCGACACCTCCGTCAGATTCTTGATGAAAGCTTTGTACTCGGAGATTTGGAAGCGCAAGAGCTCGTTCTCCTGCTGTTTCTCCTCATCCACGAGGAGGTTCAGGTACGGCTCGATGTTGAAACGGCGCGAACTGATGACGATCTGGACGGGAAAGTCGAGCGAGTTCAAGAACTGCTGGTACTGATGGATGATGGCGTCCTGTTCTTCCGTCGACTTAAGATCGAAATTGAGCGATGAAACGAGCACGACCGCGCGCAGAGCGCCATTCTTCAAGACGATCACGCCGTCGCGGATCTCATCCGCATCCACGTACTTCTGCGTGCTGGAGGCGACCCCTCCCTTGTTTTTCGGCTTCAAAAATTCTATCGCCATAGTCTTTTCATTTGTTTTCTTTTTATCTTCTTCTCTTCCTCCTCCCCTGCCAAGGGGAGGGTAGGGAGGGGTAATTCAAGATTCCTGCCTGCCCGCCAGAGCCTTAGCGGCGGAGGGATTCATAATTCATTTTTCATTTTCCTGCCTGCTAGCAGGCAGGCAGGGATTTTTTATTTTTCCATCAGCTATCCTTTATCCAAAATGCGCGCCAATTCCGTCAGTTTCTCCTGATCAATATGCTTGGCGCCAGTATCGGCTACCTCTTTTTTCTCTACCGGCGCTTTGGCCACAGGCGCCTGCCTGAGTGGCCGCTCCCACACGGACACCTTCGGACGGAAAATAAAAAGGACAGCATAAAAAATAAACGTCGTCAAAGGAAATCCGTTGGGCCGATAAAAAGCCAGCGCCACAAAAATCAGCACCGTCGGGACAGCCATGATGAAAAACAAAGCGGTATCGAATATATTGAAGAAAACCAGGAGCGTCGCCCCCATACCGATCATCCAGAGAAGCTGTCTCCAGGTGAGCGGTCCGGCTATCTTGTCTTCGACATCGATAAATTGCGGGACACTGAACATCATATTTGTCTGCAAAGGAATAGCGAATTGAGAATTGAGAATTGAGAATAAAAAAATACCATCCACTCCTACATATTATAGCATGCCCCTTCTTATTTCTTGATTCCTAATTCATAATTCATGATTCTCTCTTCGCACCCATTCCTGATTCCTAATTCATAATTCATGATTCATGATTCTCGTCTGCGCCCCTTTCCCAATCTTTTCTGCCCAGACTGACTGGACGGATACGAAACGAGTTCAACTTCTGCAGCAAAGTACGGGAGCGTGAGGAGACGGGATTTGGCTCTCCTCGCGCGCCTAGACTCCCGTCTCGACTCGATCGATCCGAGGCAGACGACGAGGCTGGCTGAAACGTTGCGGAGGCGGGTTGCGGCGCAGGCACCGGAGTAGAAACAGGTTTGCCTTGTTCGGCTGCCGGCGAAACTGGCTGAAATGCCAATGTTGTCTCATTCTTCAAAGGAGCATCACGGCTTTCGACCGCCTCTTTTTCCACTGGAAAAACATGACCGGTAGAAAAACTGACCTCGCCCGTACCGAAAGGTACGTTCGGGCGGGCGCTCTTAGTTTGAGCGAGATCGCCTCGCTGAAGCATTGCGGAAGCGGGCGTGCCTCGCTGAAGCATTGCGGAAGCGGGAGCGGCAATATTGAAAGAAGTCCCTCGACTGATGTGCAACCCGCCCGAATCGCTACGAGGGCTCATTAGCGAATCGTTGCGGGCGAGCCCGCCGCTTTCGGAAGAAGGTGAGGCACCAGGCTCGCCACGCTGAGTCGGCGAAGCGGATATTGCAACATCCTGAAAAGCAGGCCTGCCCGCCGGAGTTAGGCTAAAAGCATTACTGGCGGGAAAGATGATTTCTTGGTTCTTGGGATCGATCGATAGCGGCAAGTTTTCTTCCACTGATTTCAAGATGAGGCTGATCCGTTCGCGCTCCTCTCCCGAGAGCTTCTTGCCGTTTTCCGAGCGGAACAGGAAATCTCCGCGCTCCACGCTCGAATGCTG
>Ga0156127_134_pt1 | contig 21084 bp, 19 predicted proteins | sample RifCSPlowO2_02_FD_107780 | JGI IMG/M metagenome (GOLD analysis project Ga0156127, IMG submission 107780) | Candidatus Moranbacteria bacterium RIFCSPLOWO2_02_FULL_48_19
CAGAACTATATCTCCGGTGCCGCCGCTGATCATTACCATCGCTACGAGCAAGATTTCGACATTGCCAAATCGCTCGGCCACAACGCTCACCGTTTTTCCATCGAATGGTCGCGCATCGAACCCGAGGAAGGAAAATTCGATGAAGCAGCTATCGAACATTACCGGACGGTTCTTCTGGCGCTCCGCGCACGCGGCATTGAACCGATAATCACCCTCTGGCACTGGACCAATCCTGTCTGGATAGAAACACAATATGGCGGATGGGAAAATCCGGCGGTCGGAGACAGATTCCTGAAATTTACAGAGTGCGTGGTGAATAGATACAAAGACCTCGTCCATTACTGGACTGTTTTCAATGAGCCCAATACCTTTGTCGGGCTCGGCTATATCACATCTGTTCGCCCGCCACAAAGAAAAAGTATCTGGCGAGCCCGCCGAGCGATAAAAACTTTCAATCAAACACACAAAAGGGTCTACACCCTGATACACTCCCTCCAGCCAGAAGCGAAAGTGGTCCTTTCGCACTGGCTCGCGCTGACAAGGCCGCTCCCTGATACCTGGATAAATCGATGCTTCATCCCCTTGATCGACTACTTGCGCAATTGGCAGTTCTTTAAAGGTCTCGAGAATTTCTGCGATATCATCGGGGTACAATTTTATCGGATAGATTACGTCAGAGTATCTTTTTGCTGGGGCGCTTGGGGACCTCTGAAACTCACCCCCCTCGGGAAATGGCAAAACGATATGGGTTGGGATCTCGAGCCGGAAGCCCTTGAGCAACTCCTCCGCCGTGTCTTCAATCGATTCAAAAAACCAATTATTATTACCGAGAATGGCCTTGCGGATCATGATGACACCAGTCGTGAAAAATTCATCAAAAAAACAGTGCAAGCAATTCACACAGCTATCAGCCATGGCATCCCCGTGAAAGGATATTTCCATTGGTCGCTCCTCGACAACTTCGAATGGAGCGAGGGATATTGGCCGGAATTCGGACTCGTCCATGTCGACCGTACGACCCAGGAACGCATCATCCGCCCGAGCGCTCTCGCCTACACCAAAATCTGCCAGGAAAATGCCCTTGAGCTTCCGGATAGTGCTCCGGAAAATTAACAACGGGAGCCTTTCCTCAAAAGGTCTCCCGCTCGTGTCGCGCGTCGCGCTGGACGCACTGGTTACATACTCACCCGTTCCTCGTGGCGAGTGATAGATCTGTGATTGGCAAGCGGCCGCTTGAACGTAATCGTGACCATCCTCCATTGATCGGAGAGGTGATATACGGGCCGCTTGTTTCTGCCCTTCCTCTCAAGGGTGAAGCCAGCAATACCGGCTTGCATCATTTCACCGATATCGATAGCAAGTAGGCCCAAGGGATAATCTATGCCGTACAGCTCATAGACGACGCGGCCAATGGCTCCCAGCCCGAGTGGAACACCGTTCGCGACCTGCAGGCTTGCGATGATACGTTTGTGACGATTCTTCAAATCGATTCTCCTTGTGAAGATGAATGTGCCACCCATTTGGATAGCATTGCCAGTATGTAAAATCTCGCCTTGTTTGTCAATAAAAATATTATCCGCCCTTGCCCTTGATTTTCCCTCACTTTCTGCTAGACTACCCACGCAGATTGTTCTGCTTTTTTTATTCTTCAATCAATTTTGCCTTTTGATTTCTGCTATATTTTTTCATTTTGATTTTTCATTTTTGATATAAATATGGCCCCATCGTCTATCGGCTAGGACAGCGGCTTTTCAAGCCGTTAAGAGGGGTTCGACTCCCCTTGGGGCTACAACGTTTGCCTGAGTAGGCAATTTCTTTATAGTTTGGTATCTCTTTATTGCAACTAATAGGCCAGTCAAAAAACAAGCAGATGCAATTTGAAGATTTTATTGAAGAGACAAGACTGTGGTGGGATAGGTATCTCAAATTTATTTATGACCAACAGCGGAAGGGAAACCTAGATTCACGGAGCGGTATTATTCTATATCCAAACATTCTCTTGGTAACTCGGGCAAAGGATTTTTTTGTAGCTGAATTAATTGGTGCCCAAAAGACATTTACTTCGCTTAAATTACTTCAACACAAGGAGAACTCAATATATCGGTATTTAAATCAATTTGATGATAGTGAACCAGATCCATTAATACGGCTTAATGGCACAGGCAATTCATTCAGGTTCCTGTGTCTTGCTCAAGAAGCAGACTTCAATGTTGTTAGAAGTCGTTTCCCTTTCATCGAGCTGTTTCCAACCAGGATCAATAGAGTTGGCGGAAAAGGAAGCGTCTTCTCCTTTGGTTCCGACTTCTCTTCTTGTAGCGTGGAGAACTCAGTCCTTGTCAATAGGCGTGAGAACTTGTTTAGATGTAAGAATATTTTGGAACTTTTCATTGTGAAAAGCCCTATTTCCAGGAAAGAGCTATCTAAACTCTTTGAACAACTGACAAATAGCGGCGAAGTCAAAGGAGTCCACACGGTTCCTTCTACAAGGGAGGAATCACTAATAATCAGTGGCCATCTGCAGAGTATGTATCTCTTTCCGGGATTGAGAGAAACAACAATCGGTAAATTTATTAATACTCACCCGGAGGTTGTTAAGAAAGCTCTTAAGACGTCTCATTTTGAGTATGAGCCGTATCTTGAGTGGCTAGAGCATGATGGAACTGTCAGTGATAAAGCAATCAACCCCGACTTAATCGTAAGACGTCCAGATGGATTATACGATATATACGATCTCAAGACTGCTCTATTGAGGAAGAAGTCTATTGTTAAGGGGCCAAAAAAAAGAAGACGGTTCATAGACTACGTTGAAGAAGGAGCTGCTCAGCTAGCAAACTATAGAGATTATTTCCAGTACACCAAAAATCAGCAACTAGCAAAAGATAAATACGGAATAGAGGTAAGTAATCCGAAGTTAATTTTGATTACTGGCAATTGGGACAATGTTAGTCCAAAAGAAATAGAAGAGGCGTGTAGGCGATACAATAAAATTAGCATTTTGGATTTTGACACTTTTACTCACTTGTTTATTGGAGCCAATCAAAGCTAGAACGACAAAGAGAAAGCTCTTCTTGAAACTCACTACGACATTGACACATTGCTCCTTCAAAACTAGTATTAAGTATTGGCTTTTTAACAACACTTTCTATATCAAAAAGGAGGGGAAATGCGACAATCGTTGCTCAACAAAGGCGGGCGCTATTTCCGCTTTCTGATCGCTGGCGGTATCGGCATCTCTCTATACCAAGCTTTGCTCATCGGACTGACAGAACATGGCGTATGGTATGTCCTTTCGGCTGCCATCGCGTTTTTTCTTTACCTCTGTCTCAGCTTCCCTTTGCAGAAGTACTGGGTATTCCGGAACAAAGACAAGAAGTATGTCAAAAAACAGCTCATCCAATTCGTGTTCTTCGCAACTCTTGGTTGGGTCGTGAACACGTACTTATTGTGGACACTAGTAGAAGATTACCACTACTGGTACTTACCGGTAACGCTGACACTCACGACGATTTCTGCATTCCTCGCCATCATCATATTCACGTACATCTTCCGCCATCGAACCTAGCTCATCGTGCATGTCACGCTGAGCTTCGTTTTATGAATCTCCCACGAGCTTACGCTCGGGGTTTCATGCCCTTCGAGCTTCGCTCGCCAAGCTGGGGCTTGGGATCCCTCCATCCCACGAGCTTACGCTTGGGGATTTGTAAGGGCTGTTAAAATAAAAACCCATCAACCGAGACCTTTCTCTCAATAGTTGATGGGCGTAAGCTTCTTTGCATTCTCACAAAAGCAGTATGGATTTTTGCTCTTATATCAAATCATTTCCGCCGTCCACTTCCATGAGGTTGCGAAACTTGTCGTAATCCACGCTCTCAGTTGCCCGGTCCCAGGCTCGCTCCAACATCACCATGCACTTGATCTGGAGAAGCGCACCGGTGACATTGCCGCCGGAAATAGCGTTACCGTCGCCTTCTTTCCGCGAAACAGCCCTGGCGCCACTAAGATAAGGACTGTCCACGACGCCATCCATCATAGGACTTCCCAACACGATGGGTATCCCCTCCTTGAAAAGTTGCCACAGGCAGTCGATATGAGTCAGTTCGGCTTCAATAATCCCCTCGTCGCGCACGTTGCCCGCCCCGAACGTGATAAGGAGCACAACACTGCAGTTCGGATCATGGGCATCGTAGAGGAGCGATTCCGACGGCATTGCGGGACTGATAAGAACCGGCTTGACTCCTTCGCGAAAATGTGGACGATACGTCAAACGAGCCGAGTTGATATACGGAACGCGCCGGGCAGCATGGCTGTATATTCGCAACTCGCTGTCGAAGTGCCCCACAAAGAATTCTTGGGGGCATGTGAAAGCCTTGCGTCGTTTATCCTGGATTTTGTGAACATGGGCGCCATCCATAAGCTCGTCCCCGAATACCAGAAAAGTTCCACTTAGATCTGATGCCGCTGCCATAATGGCAAAATACAAGTTGTTTGTGGCATCATCGCCGAGTTCTATCATGGGAACTTGAGATCCCGTCGCCACGATCGGCTTTCCGATGTTGGGAAACATGAAGTACTGAGCGGCTGTCAAAAAGGCCATGGTATCCGTACCGCCGCAAATGACAAAGCCAGTTGCCATATCATACAAAAGCTTGATGACATTGCCGATAGAAACCCAATGAACCCAGCGTCCATTAGTAGAGTCGATAGCCTTCTTGTACACCGGTATCCAGACTACCTGGACTTTTTTTTCTAGACCCTTCATCGTGAGAGGTTCCAGAAGTTTCTCTGCATCATTGGCAGGACCGTATACCCTTTTTTCGAAGTCCCCTTGGGTTTCGGTCATGCCGATCGTGCCGCCATAATAGAGGACGAACACCAATGGCAAGCTTTTGTTAAGCTTGGCCAAATGATCCAGGACCGTAGAGGGCAAGTCATCCATCGAGGCGTAAGGGAGAACTGCAGCTTTTTGTAAAGCATGCCGTTCGCTTTTGGTCAGAATTTTTTTGGTCGAAGTATTCTCCATTTTATTGCCTCCGAGAGACTAAAATTCATTCGTGAAACCTGAATAATTCAGGGCCTATTCAATTGGGAAAGAACTGGCAAGAATACCCTATTTTGGCGAAAACGTCAAATCGACACCGGGTATAGGTTTCGAAGATTGTGTGTTATCCTATCGGTAAAGATTTAACTTTTCCATATATGCCAGGATACTCACCGGATAGAGCGGATGTCGAAGCGTTCGGCAAAGCTCGAGAAGCTGCTTTAGTCGAAGATGTATTGAGAAGCGCTACAGAAGAAGAATATCGGAACCTTTCCGTAAAAGAATCACCGAAAACGTATCCTCAAAGAGACTTCATCGGGAAAAATTTTTCAGGAAAACTGGGTGGTCATGATGTGGAAATTTTCTCTAGCGGAGGCTATGATCGTACTCTCAGAATTGACGGTATACTCATTCATTCACGGCATGCGATAGATGAAACCAAAACAGTCACCAAACCGTCTGCAGATGAGAGCATTGTCAATGAGTTTTTTGATCATTTTGCCCGTACACAAGAAAAACTGCTGAGAGAGAGTGCAAGAGGTATGATAATGGGTAAGACAAAAAGACAGCGTTTCCCAAAAAAAATGGGTGGAACAAGAAAACTGATTTCCCCAAAGAAAATGGGATAATTTTAATCACACACTGCGTTCACCCAGACTCTTGAAGAGCTGCTTCTTGGCTCGACTGAGCATACTGGCCACCGTGTTCCCGGGTTTCTTCAAAATCCGACTGATCTCGGCGTATGACTTATCCAAATAGTAGCGTAGCTGAAGTATCTCCCGATATTTTTTGGGAAGCGTGTTGAGCGCTCTTCTGACCGCGACACGCGCCTCATCCCTCATCCGCGCCTCTTCCGGTGTTTCACCCTCATCTCTGGCACTCGCCATCTCCTTGACACTGACAATATCTTCCCAGGCTACCAGATGACGATAGCTTTTTTTCTTGAGATAATTCACCGCCTCATTGTGAGCGATGCGATAAATCCAAGGAGAAAACTTCCGCCGCATATCGAAATCAGCCAAATGCTCGAACACTTTGATAAAAACATTCTGGAGCAGATCTTCGGCTTCATCGCTCGCGTCGATCAAACGCCGCAGATATGCCGATAGTTTCTTCCGGTAACGAGCAACAATTTCTTCAAAATAACCTGGATCGACATGCCGTACCAAAGCCACCAATTCTTCATCGGTTACGTCCCTACCAACTTCCTTGGAATACTTGCGCTTTGTCATAGGCTTGATACAGTTACAGTATACTACTTAGGAAATATATGCCCAGAAGCAAAACCTTGACTAAGCTTCGGGAAACTTTAAGCATAAGACTGAATTGCCATCTATCGACGGCCGTCGGCAAATGGTATCACTTGTTGTAATCATTTGAAATTTCACTACCAGGTATGCGCGTTCTAAGCATCGAGACATCCTGCGACGATACGGCAGCCGCTGTTGTCAAATGGTCTGAAGACCATTCGAGTCTGTCCTCGACTCTGAGGGAAGAGCTTCGCTCGGACTCGAATGAGAGCTCGTCGAAGACTGACGATTGCGTAACCGTACTTTCCAGTGTCGTTTCTACACAGACGATTCACGCCTCATGGGGCGGTGTGGTGCCGAATCTGGCCTCGCGCGAACATGTGAAAAATATCGTTTCTGTCATCGAAGAAGCCCTGAGGCGAGCAAAGTGTACATCGCAGGATATCGACCTTATCGCAGTTACAGAAGGGCCGGGATTGATGCCGGCTCTCTTGGTCGGCGTGAGCGCCGCCAAAACCCTCGCTCTCATCTGGAACAAACCGCTTATCGGCATCCAGCATCTGGAAGGACACATCTACGCTAATTTTTTGGGAAAAATTAGCGAAATTTCTAATTTCAAATTTCTAATTCCTAATGAAATTCTAAAATCTCCGCCCAAGACGGACCAGCCTCGGGCTGGCAAATTTCCAGTTTCAAGTTTCAAGTTTCCCCTGCTCGCTCTCATCGTATCGGGTGGACATACAGAGCTCGTCTTGATGCAAAAACATTTTGATTATACTATTTTGGGCGAGACCCAGGATGATGCCGCCGGAGAAGCCTTTGATAAAGTGGCCAAGCTCCTCGGCCTTCCCTATCCCGGAGGCCCGGTTGTCGCAGAACGCGCCGATGAATTCCGAAAGAGGGACGAACTTTCTTCTGTCATTCCCGCGCAGGCGGGAATCCAGGCTCCACAAAACATTCTGGATCCCCGGGTCAAGCCCGAGGATGACAAATTATTCGCTTTCCCCCGGCCGATGATCGATTCCGATGACTTTAACTTTTCGTTTTCCGGATTGAAAACCGCTGTTCTCTATTTCCTAAAAAAACATACGGCGGAAATAAAAGACGAAAAATTCATCAATGCAGTCTGCTACGAATTTCAAGAGGCCGTCGTTAATGTACTGGTCAGCAAAACAAAGAAAGCGCTCAAACTCTATTCTCCGCAAACGCTCGTCATCGCCGGCGGAGTGTCAGCAAATGTGAGACTCCGCGAACAGCTTCAAAATGTTATCGACTCTCTCAATTTGGAAGCAAGGCTTCCAAATGAGAAGATTGCTTTTCTCACACCGGAATTCGCCTACTCGCTCGATAACGCGGCCATGATCGGCATCGCTGCCGCCCTGCGCTACGAACAGATGAGCGAAAAGCAAAGGAAAGAATTGATGCATATGCCCCTCACCCTCGATCCCGATGCCAACCTACCACTACAAAATCTAAAATCTTAAGGCCTAAGAAACTTTTGGAAGCCTTGCTTCCAAATCCAACAACTATGAAAGTTACAGCTATCAAAACCGAAAAGGTGTTGCCGCAATCGACCACTCTGCTTGATTTTCTCGACCGTAACCTGAAAAAATTCCCTGAGAATGCGATCCTCGCCGTTAGCGCAAAAATTATTTCCCTTTGCGAAGGAAGGTGTGTTCCCTTCACAGCAGATAAGGAAAAACTTATCCAAGAAGAGACTGATTACTACTTGCCAAAGAAATTTCGCCGCTCCGGCGCCACCGGCACCATCACACATCATGCTTTCATCGGCGCGGCGGGCATCGACGAATCCAACGCCGACGGCTATCATGTGCTCCTGCCGGAAAACTGCGCCAAAACCGCAGACCAAATTTATAAATACTTGAAAAGGCGGTTCGGGGTAAAAAATTGCGGTGTCGTCATCACCGACAGCCACTCGACGCCGCTCCGTCGCGGCGCCTCGGGCATTTCGCTCGCCTATCGCGGATTTATCGGCCTCAAAGATTATCGGGGAAAGAAAGATCTTTTCGGTAGGAAACTGGTACTAAAACAAGCAAATGTAGCCGACGCTTTGGCTTCCGCCGCCGTCCTCGTCATGGGTGAAGGGGCTGAACAGACGCCTATCGTGATCATTGAAAATACCTCTACCGTCTCATTCCAAAAAAATGCTCCCACAAAAAAAGAACTATCGGAATTCTATGTCGATCTGAAAGACGATACCTTCGCTCCCATTTTCAATCTCAACCGCCTGAAAAAAGGCAAAAAGAAAGACCGATAATCCGGTCTAAATACAACAATTGTTGTTTCTTATACGTATTGTGGTTTCCACGCTGAAAGAAAATACCGCTGTCGCTTCTTATTCTTTGTTGGAGGATTACCCTTAAGATAATAAGTTTCAACTTCCATAACACTACCAAAAGCTACCGAATTTGTTATCACCTCTTCTCTTTTTTTTGCCATCCCTTCTATAACCATGGTTTTCAAGTTTGCTTCCAAAAAAAGATTAAATGCACCACATGACTGTCCAGCATCATTAATCTCCGTTTCAATCTGAAGGGCAGTTTTCCCCTTGGAATAATCCAATTTACCATAAATCAACAAAAAAGGCTCCTCTGTCGCTGGACTTATCTTATAAAGCAGAGTGACAATAATCAGTAGAAGCGGGCAAAGAATTACAATAACTGTATAGAATGTTAATTTCAGTATGTTTGGTTTCTCATCCCCCCTAGACCACTCTTTAATAAGGATGGACGCACACCACAAAGCACACATACCATAGATGATTCCGATCCAAATAAGGATGTCGCTCACTGTACCTCCCCTTAAGAAGAGAAAAAATCACTAAAAACCGTGATTGTTAAAGTTCGATTACATTATAGAGTATCGAGAAAAGACAGGTGTGTCAAGGCTTTGGAAAAAAGAAAAGTTATGTTAGGCTAGAATGGCTATGCCAAAGGAAATACCCAAAACGTACGATGCGAAAGAGTGGGAAGAAAAGCTCTACCATGCATGGGAAAAGAGCAGTTTTTTCAATCCCGATATATGCATCAAAGCCGGGGTCACAAAAGCGGACGCACCAATTTTTTCTATCGTCCTCCCTCCGCCCAATGTGACCGGCACACTCCATACTGGTAGTGCCTGTATGCTCGCGATCGAAGACCTGATTGTGCGCTACCATCGCATGCAAGGCTTTCGCACCCTGTGGCTGCCAGGAACCGATCACGCCGCTATCGCTACCCAGAGCAAAGTCGAGCGCATCATCTACGAAAAAGAAAAAAAGACACGTCACGACCTCGGGCGTGAAGAACTTTTGCGGCGGATCGAATCTTTTGCAGAGGAAAGCCGCAACACCATCGTTCATCAGACCAAGAAAATGGGCTCGTCACTCGACTGGTCGCGCGAAGCTTACACCCTCGATGAAAAACGCAGCCTGGCCGTCCGCACCGCTTTCAAAAAAATGTTTGATGACGGCATCATTTACCGCGGCGAACGCATCGTCAACTGGGATCCGCAGATGCAGACGACCGTCTCTGACGATGAGATCGAGTACGTCGAAAAAACAAGCCCGTTCTATTATTTGAAATACGGCCCCTTCGTCATCGGCACGGTGCGGCCCGAAACCAAATTCGGCGACAAGTATGTAGTTATGCATCCGAATGATGAACGCTACAAAGCATACAAGCATGGACAAAAGATCAACCTGGAATGGATAAACGGCCCTATCACCGCCACCGTTATCAAAGATAAGGCCGGCGATATGGCATTCGGTTCCGGTGTGATGACCATCACTCCCGCTCACTCACGGATAGATTTTGAAATCGCCCAAAGGCACAATCTCGATATCGAGCCGATCATCGATGACCAAGGGAAACTGCTGCCCATCGCAGAGGAATTTGCCGGCCAAGAAATCAAAGAGGCCCGCGGAAAAATTGTCGCAAAACTCAAGGCCAAGGGGCTCCTCGTAAAAATTGACGAACAATATACCCATAACGTAGCGACGAATGGCCGTGGCGGTGGCACTATCGAACCCCAGATCAAGAAGCAGTGGTGGATCAATGTCAATAAAGAATTTGAGCGCGCCGGCAAAACAGTAACATTGAAATCGCTCATGCAGGATGCTGTGCGATCGAAAAAAATCGAAATCCTCCCCGAACGGTTTGAAAAGATATATTTCCATTGGATTGATAATCTCCGTGACTGGTGCATCTCGCGCCAGATTTGGTATGGACACCGCATCCCTGTTTATTATTGTTCCAATAATAAACAGGGAATTTCAAATTTCAAATTTCAAATTTCCAAAGAAGAAAAATGCTCCGAACCCATTGCAAGTATTGAACCTCTAAATAAATGCCCGCATTGTAATGGCGAGATCGAACAAGATCCTGACACGCTCGATACTTGGTTCTCATCAGGATTGTGGACATTCTCCACTCTCGGTTGGCCTGCCTTTGCAAAGACCGCTACAGCAGGTAAACCCGGGTCAGAGAATGATTTTGCCAATTACCACCCCACTAATCTCCTGGAGAGCGGCTATGATATCCTCTTTTTCTGGATAGCCCGCATGATTCTCATGACTACCTACCTGCTCGACACGATCCCTTTCAAGACCGTTTATCTGCATGGTCTGGTACGCGATGAACAAGGCCGCAAGATGTCGAAATCGCTCGATAACATCATCGATCCGCTGGATATGATTTCCGAATATGGCGCGGATGCTTTGCGCCTCGCCCTCGTCATCGGGTCTTCCCCTGGTAATGATACCCGCATCGGCGATGAAAAAATCGTCAGTTTTCGAAACTTCACGAACAAGCTCTGGAATATCGGTCGCTATGTCAGTAATGTAGGAATCAGGAATCGCGAATTACGAATCACGGAGAAACCGGAACCGAAAAGCAATGCGGATCATTGGATATTGAAACGACTGCAGGACGTGACAGAGGAAGTGACGCGACTCATCGAAAACTATCAGCTCTCGCTCGCGGGAGAGAAACTCCGTGATTTCACTTGGGGCGAATTCGCGGACTGGTATGTGGAGATCCATAAAGTGGAAAAAAATGATGCCGTACTGCGTTTCGTTTTTGAAACACTCTTGAAACTCTGGCACCCCTTTATGCCCTATGTTACCGAGGCGCTTTGGGAAACTCTTGGCAATCATACAAAAAACCTCTTGATGATTGAGCGCTGGCCTGCCTCAACTTCGACGCAAGGCGGGCCAAAAAAAGTTGCTCTCACACTGAAAGCTGATGACGCAGAACGATTCCAACTCATCATTGATATTATTCAGAAGATCCGTGCGGTACGAAGCTTCTCCAAAATTGATCCTGCAAAACTTATTACGGTAACTATAAGAAGAGCAAACGAACGAATCCTCGTACAAGATAATGGTGATATTTTCAAACATCTCGCACGCATATCTGATATTCACATAACAGATGGTAACGCTGCTCCAGAAAAAAGTATCCTGGTGCAGTCCGGTCTCCTTCAAGTCTTTATAAATCTCGAGGGTATTGTTGACATCAAAAAGGAACGTGAACGCTTCAAAGAAGAAAAAGAAGATAAAGAAAAATATATTATGTCACTAGAGACAAAACTTTCAAATAAAAACTTTATCGCACGCGCCAAACCAGACATCGTCGAAGCGGAGCGAATGAAATTAGAGGAGACAAAAAAACAACTTGCCGATCTCAAACATCACCTCGCATCGCTTCTCTAAGCAAATAATGACTGGGAGATTTATTAGAAATTAGGCATTAGATATTAGGTATTTAAGTATATGCCCTTCATCGTCATCATTCTCTTCGGCGCTCTCGCTGCGAGCTTCGCGCTCATTCTCGAACTGCTCGCGGTGAGCCTGTTTTCCCTTTCCGGTCAAACTCTCTTTGTCTCCATCCCCTCCGCTCTCGGAGGAACGTTTTCACTGGAAACCCTGCCCATCCTCCTTGGCATCGCATTCATCGAAGAAGCTTCCAAGTATACATTTCTCCGTCAGTATGCCCGGCGGCTCTTAACCCATACCGAAATCTCTCTCAACCATACGCTGATACTCGGCACGCTTTTCGGTCTTGGTTTCACTCTCCTGGAAACTTTTTTCCTTATGAACGCGCCCGCGCTACCCCCTTTTTCTGTATTGCTGGGGATCGCTTCCGTGCATATAGCGACCAGTATCGCCTTTGCCCTGTTTCTCTTTACCTTTTCCAACCCATCTCAGCAAGAGCCAAATAAACGCTCATTTTCAGCCCTCTCGCTTCTTTCTGCCGCCATCCTCTTCCATACCCTCTATAACCTCGCTATCCTTTCCTTCTCCTAAGTGATAACTGTACAAGATTTGCATGAATTTACAAAATCCTCTATACTAAAAGCGGTATTTCATTATCTAATCACTCTATAATTATCCATATGTTAAAACAAAAGCGCTCCTTCTTCGAACGTCTCACCGGCGCCAAAGACGTGCCAGGCAATGCTTATCGCGAATCCGTCCCGGTCTACACCGAGGAAGAAGAGACTGCTATTTCCATGCGCGAACCGGCGCCTGCCTTCAATGCCGCCCGCGGCAACGAAGAGGCTTGGACGCCTTCCGCCACGAACGCGAACCAACAGAGCGGAAATGATGGCGCCGAAGGACAGCTCACCATCGATGTTTATCAGACCGAAAACGATATCGTCATCAAATCTACCATCGCCGGCGTTAAACCGGAAGATCTCGATGTCTCCATCAACAATGATATGGTCACGGTCAAAGGCGAACGCAAAAACGAAGAGGTTGTGGAAAACGGCAACTATTACTACCAAGAATGCTACTGGGGCGCTTTTTCCCGCACCGTCCTCTTGCCCGTGGATGTCATTCCGGAAAAAGCTGACGCCGCTCTGAAAAACGGCATCCTCACTATCCGCTTGCCGAAAGCCGATACGACCAAGACCAAGAAAATCCAAGTGCGCGGCTTCTAAAATGCTTCTGCGGAATATTCCAACCTTTGCCGTTTCCGTTTACCCCGTTAGAGAACAGCTCTCGTTTGCCGCCCACGGCGGGGTATTTTTTTGTATCAAGATACAATATCTGATATCCTGTGTAAGTTCTCTGACTGGGGCTCTTGCTGGAACCGGCTTTGTTTTTTCTCTCTCGTTCCATGAAAATAGCGGTTTCTCATCCATGTAGCGCTTTCATCGCCAAAACCCTTCTCTTAGGCGTTTTTGGTGTTGGCATTTTTTTCCCCCACAAAACGTCTGCTATGACACCGAACTCCCTCATCATCCGATCCGGCGATTATGCGGAAACCGTCGCTCCTTCCGCCATCTCTGATTTCACGCGACTCGATACCCATCTCGCTTATGATCCTTCCATCCAATCCGAGATAGAAGATACATCTTTCTGCCCGGCTCAAAAGCTCTTCTGCACATTCTCCCTTTCGCGTTATGCCTCGCACCATCTCCATAACACGCTTTCCCGCCAAACCGACATGGCCGCTCTCAAAGCGTTTGTCGCAGAACTGGCGGAAAGAATCAACCAGGATCCCGTTGACGTAAAATTTTCTGTCGATGGCGATCGAGTAATCATCGCCGAGCCGGAAAAAGTCGGCCGCCGTTTGCAAGAAGAAGAAAGTCTCAAGCTCCTCTCAAGTGCCCTTCAAACCGCTGAAACGGAAACACTCAAAATCACTCTCCCCACCGAAGTGACACAGCCGAAACTTGTCTCAAGTGACCGCGAACGCCTCGGCCTCCGGGAACTCGTCGGCGAGGGCCGCACCAATTTCAAAGGCTCGCCGAAAAACCGCGTCTATAATATCAAGCGCTCCCTGGAACAATTTCAGAATGTCATCATCGCTCCCGGCGAGGAATTTTCCTTTGTAAAATACCTCGGTGACGTGGACGGAGAACATGGCTACCTCCCGGAATTGGTCATCAAGAATAATCAGACTACGCCGGAATTCGGCGGCGGCATCTGCCAGGTCTCCACTACTGTCTTTCGCGCCGCTATCTATAGCGGTCTGAAGATTACGGAGCGTCGCAATCACGCCTATCCGGTCAAATACTATACCCCCTATGGCATGGATGCTACCGTCTACATTCCCAAACCCGATCTCAGCTTCACCAACAACACTCCTGGAGCTATCCTGATACAATCAAGCATCGAAGGCACGGAGCTCACTTTTCGTTTCTATGGTACCAACGATGGCCGCAAGGTCACTATCGATGGGCCACATATTCTCCAGCGGAACCCTGACGGCAGTATGAAAACCGTCTTCAGCCAATTGGTGACGGATGCAGCTGGCGAAAGCCTCATTAATGACAGTTTCTGGAGCAATTATAAATCCCCCGCTCTCTTCCCGCACCCGGGTGAAGATCCAGTATACACCTCCAAACCCAAGGGCTGGTCTGAAAAACAATGGGCTGAATACAAGAAAACACGCCCCTAATAAATAATTTCTAAGTCCTAATTTCTAATTTCTAAATAATTCTTCAATACTTAATTTCAAAAATAACAAAAGATTAGAAGTTGATAATTAGTAGTTAGTATTTGGCTTGAACGAGCTCTCTTCCTCCTCCCCTTTCCAAGGGGAGGATTGAGGAGGGGTTTAATTCTTCACTCAACCTCTCCCTACCCCCTCCTTGGAAAGGAGGGGTGGAAAAAATGAATTTTTGGCTTATAAAAGGGAGACTTGACAAAAATTCAAAGCTCTTGACAGAATATTGAAAAATGTCCTATAAAGTATATAATTCAAGGTAAGTAAGATTAGTCTTTTAACAACCAAGTTCTACTGTGATTTACCCCGTTTCATCGGTTTTGAATGAAACTTGGGTTTCCTTATTCCGAGGTGGCAGAATGGAGAGCACTATAATTTTGATATTTGATTTTTCAATTTTACATTATTTTATGCCCTCTACCCTGCCGACTCGGAAGCTTCACTCTGAGAGAGCAAAACCCACATTTCCACATGGAGACCACGATGAAAAACCGCACTCGCTTTACCATACTGGCCGCCGCTAGTTGCGCTGCAGCGTTAGCCCTGGCCTTCCCGACCGCTCAAGCGACACCGCTGACTTCTGCCGAACAGTTTACGAACCCGAGTTTCGCCGCTACCAACCTGATCGATACGAAGGCCGCGGCCGGTCCAACCATCATGAGCGTAATCAACTCGATCTATGCCCCGGCTTATACGAAGATGCCCGCCGCCGGCTACACCATGATCGGCACAGCCATCGATACCGCACCGCTGGGCTACCTCGACGCCAAGTACACGTTCAATACCGGCGCCAGCATGAATCCGGCGGCGACTCTCGGCGCGAATTCGAACAACAGGGACAACTTGATCTCAAAGAGCTACAACACTGACGTGATCTCCGCGAACCCGGGCGACAGCCGCGATACTCCAACTCCGCCAACCAAAATCAGCATCGTGACCGGCGGCGTGGACATCAACGCGGGCACCTACATCCTCGGCGTGAACGACATAAATACCGGTTACGGGGCAGGTGTGCATCCGGTTGCCGGCGGAGAGAACGAGCTTAATGCAACGGTCTACTACCTGTTCAGCCATCTGGCGCGCGTCGCGGTCGGCGTCGAAGCTGCCAATACCTACATCGTGATCAGCAACAGCAGCCAGGCGGGCGGCGCAGTAAGCCTCTAGGAAGCAGAACAAAAAGCGGACAAAGATTCGCTAACCAAAAGATTCATCGAATCGTATCCTCCCCCTCGGGAGGTTCCACGCCCGGCTTCGTCGGGCTTCCGCAGTACCCTCGGGTAAACCTGCAAGCATCCGCTTCAGCTACCCGAGGGCTTTTATTTTTTATGCCTTACTTGTTTGATCTGTTTTCCTCCTCCCCTTTCCAAGGGGAGGATTGAGGAGGGGTTTAGAATACATGAATATTCAACCTCCCCCGACCCCCTCCTTCGAAAGGAGGGGTGGAAGAAATTTTTATTGACGCTTTTCTTATTTTTTGTTACGATGACTTCGCGTTTTACTTTTAAAAAACGCCTTTTGTTTAATTATGGGCACATAGCTCCCGCCTTCGCTCTTGCGAGCTACGGACGGGCAGGCAGTTGGTAGACTCAAACGAAGGAAGTTAGGGTAGATTTAGTTTAAAGCAGAATTCGGGCACATAGCTCAGTTGGTAGAGCAGCGGCCTCTTAAGCCGACGGTCGCAGGTTCGATCCCTGCTGTGCCCACCAAGCCCTCGTAGCTCAATGGATAGAGCCGCGGACTTCTAAGCCGTTAATGTTGGTTCGATTCCAACCGAGGGCACCAGCCGATGATAGAGGGAAAGCAGTCCCGCCAAGGCGGGATTGATGTTGGTTCCCTGCCCGACGGCAGGCGGGGATTTCAACCGAGGGCACATACCTTCAAAAAGTATTTAGCGGGGTGACTATCGTCTAATGGTAAGACAACGGTTTGTGGTACCGTGAACGAGGGTCCGATTCCCTCTAGTCACCCCACTGGGTATTTTTTCTTCTACACATTCCACATTAAGAAACCAGACTTATTGTCATCCCGACCGAGTCTTCCAGCCTCGACGGCTAGGCGGGCGAGTGGAGGGATCTGTGCTGATAGAAAGTAGATTCCTCGACAAGCTCGGAATGACAGAGTAAAAGAAGTCCGATTTCATAGTGTTCTGTATATAGATAGCAAAAATCCTCCTTGTAAGGAGGATTTTGTTATATTCCAAAAAACTAGTTGATAATCTCGTAGGTGAGATTCATACGCACCGTGCTGGACTGGGTGCCGGGCTCGATGACCGGAGCTGCCACTTTCATCTCGGAAACAGCTCCGCCCAGACCGCCGTAACCCGTCTGAGCGTAAGGTGTAACGCCGGAATCTTCATAGAGCGAAACCAGTTTTCCGAGACGGAAGTTCCCGGCCTTGGCGATCTCCTGGGCTTTCATCTTCGCTTTGGCTATGGCTTCCATCCGCGCCACCTGTTTCGCGTCCGTATCGTCATCCACCGTGAAGCTGATACCCGAAACGTTATTAGCACCCTTTTCCACGATACTGGAGAGAATATCGCCGATAGTGTCCAGATTGCGTATTTTGACAGAAAGCGTCTGGGTCAGGGTGTAACCGGAAATCACCGGCGGCGGACAAGTCCCGCCAAAAGCACAATTGGAGTACGTATAACGCGGCGTCAGCGTGTACTGGCTCGTCTGTAAATCCTTTTTCTCGACACCCTTCTCCTGCAAAAAAGCATTGATAGTATTCATCTTCTCCACATTCTGCTTCTGGATTTCGGCCACATTTTTTCCGCCTTCCGTCACGACGCTCGCCGTAAACGCCGCGATGTCAGTAGCCGTTTCCATCTTGGCTTCGCCATCAACCATAAAGATCCTGTTCGGGTACGTCTGGTCGATCGAACGGCCGTACTGATAAACATAAATCATTGCCGCGAGCGCCAACACAGCGACAGCTACGCTTTTCACCTGCTTCATGTGTTCTTCTGTCATACGCGATAATTACAAATTATGAGTACTTCTAGTATACATCAAATTCTTCAAATAACGGGTATTGCACCGCGGGGTATTGACCCGATTTTACTCGCTTTCAATTGCCAAATAGTACTCCGCAAGGTAAAATGGTAGCATGAAAATACCTCTTTTGCCAATCCAAACCCTTGTTATTTTTCTCATTTCCCTCACCGTCGGAGCATGTTTATCGCAGAGCGGATATGATAGCCAATCTTGGTTTATTCTCAGCAGAAACTTCATACTACTGACTATCTCCAATTTTGTTCTTTATTTTCTCTGCCAGAAAATCGGACTGACCACACCGACTCGCTTAGAGCATAGAATTATCACGTTGCTTATTCTCTTCCTGCTTTTCGACCCGCAGACGCCATGGTGGATTTTTCTCTTTTTGGGCGGAACGACGGAACTCTTGCAAAGACTTTTCCGCACTCCTTCCGGACCGCTCTTCAATCCAGTCGCCTCAAGCGGACTGTTGTTTAGTTTCTTCAATTATGTGCCCAGCTGGTGGGGCGTCAGTTACGCTCCGCACCTTTTCCTTTTTGAAAACGATGTCAGCATAGCCATGTTTCTCACCCTCATTCTCGGAGGCTATGTCGCCTACCGCTACCGCAAGCTTGCCATCGTTCTAGCAGCCCTTATCGCTTTTGCTGTTTCTTCTTTCATGCTCTTCGGCACTATCCCCCTTTTTGTCATTGTTGAAGGGACGCTCGCATTTTTCTTGCTCGTCATGGCGGTAGAGCCCAAGACTTCTCCTATTCTCAGAAATGAACAATATATCTACGGCGGCATAGTCGGAATCCTTATTTCTATCGGTCCGTATACTCGTTTTCCAGAAACCTATCTTAGCGCTCTCATATTTGCTAACCTCTATACCCATCGAAAATTTATATGGAACAGTTTCGTTGACCAGAAGCCGAATGTAAGCTATAAAGAGTAGACACTTTGATGCGCTCGTTTCGCCAGTTGGCGGATCAGTGGATATAAATAATGCGCTCGTAGCTCAGTGGATTAGAGCATCTGGCTTCGAACCAGAGGGTCGGGGGTTCGATCCCCTCCGAGCGCACAAATGAACAAAGTGAATTTGTGACTCGGAGCAAGCCAACTGCTTGGCTTGCGTAGGGGTGAGAAAAGCGGAGTGATGTTTCGCGAGTACGCGAAACCACGAGCTGGGGTCGCAGAAATTTATGAGCGACGGCAAATAAATTATCTGTGACCGGATCCCCTCCGGGCGCACACGGTAAAAATATCACATCACTACAGATTTTTGTAGTTTTTAATAAATTCGCTCGGGTTCTGCCACCACTGTGGACTGGTGCGCTTTTCCCCCTCTTTCCAATACCCAGGCAAGACTTCGTTTTTCCACGAACCGGTGTAGATGGCAAAGTGCAAATGGGCTTCCCAAAACCCATTCTCCGGAGTCAAGCTTTCACCAACGAACCCGATCGGTTCACCGCACTCCACTTTCTCCCCGATACGCTTGAAGGATGTCCCCAGATGGGCGTAGACGGAATAAAACACCTTGCGCGTTCTGGCATGCTTGTGACGGATGATGATGATATGCCCCCAATTGCCCTTTTCTTTAGACCCGGGATGGAGCGCAGCATAGACTACGGTACCCCGCCCACAGGCCCGCACATCCGTCCCGACTGGCACATTACAGTCCTCACCGAGGTGCAAGCCCCATAAAACGCCTTTATAGACAGAACGTTTGCCGAAAGGCACGCCATTTGCTTTATAGTTTTCTACCGGAAATATGAGCCGCGGAGTGGTGAGATAGGCCATAGTGTTTCTTCTTACTTATCACCACTAGCCTCCCACAAATTCGTCCCTTCGTCAAAAACAAAACACCCCCAGAGAGAGGGTGTTTTCTGTACAGTGAAACACTGACCACTATACTGATGGTGCTGATGTACACTCCTTGCAGTTAGCCTTGTGAGTCACCACCTCATAGACAGCTGAGAGGCCAACAAGCACATAGACCGCCTTGGAAACAAGCGATGCCTGGCCGCCAAGTACTTGACTAATATCCCAGTTCAGCAAGCCCACTAACAACCAATTCAAACCTCCTATTACGAGAAGGATAAAAGTGACGTTGTGCAATTTCATATGTTTTATATTAAATTTCTTAAAACGCCGGCATCGACCCTACCGCGTGGATTATTCTTTTTCACACTCTCATTATACACCAAAAAAGACTGGTTTTTTTAAAAATTGCAAGCCCCGTCACCTATTCAAGTCAATAAGATTGTCCTTGTACATTATAAGACAAAGTCGCCTTATGGCTTATATATGGCAGTTTACACACATTTTTACCAAAATAGGTGACTGGGGCAAGAGGTAAAACGCAAAGCTATCAAAAGAAAACCCTTTTATCTCGGCATTTTGAGGACGTCAATTACTTTGCCATTGATGACAAAATCATCCTCAGGAGTGAGGAAAATCGGCTTGTGTACCTTGTCCGTCGACTCCGGAAGAAGGGCGATCATCTTGCCGTCGAGCGATCGATAGGTCTTCACGGTAGCCAAGCCGTCAATCACTACCAGGACGCGATCGCCATTCCGAAACTCCTTGGTATGCGCGTCCACCAGGATGAAGTCTCCGCTCTGGATAATCTTGCCGTTAACTTTCGCCTTGTTCATGGATGTCCCCGAGACCTGGACTGCAAAAACATTCTTATCTTTGACCAGACGCTTGGACACCCTGAGATAGCCTTCGATGTACTGGTCGGCAAACATGGTCGCTGCTCCGGCATTGGCCGCGCCGAACACCGGCACCTGGATGAACGTATCCGCGTTCACACCCTTCAAAAGTATCCCTCGATCCTCGCTCGTTCGCTCGATGTAGCCCTTGTCTTCGAGCGCATTGAGATAGAGAAAGAAACTGCGCAAGCTCTTCAGCTTGAGCCCAAGTTTCCCCGTCTCGCTCTTGATTTCCCTGACCGTCGGCATCTCGCCGTTTTCCGTAAAATATGTCTTGATCGCCTGCAAAACGATCTTCTGCTTCTGCGTTAATATCTCCATACTTATATTTGTTTACGGCGATATGCACCATCTGCACATCGCAATAATACAGTTTACATGACTTACATATGGAATAATACACCCTCCCATAAAATCTTGTCAAATACTCGCTATGACAATACTCGTTATGCTAAAAATTTTAATTCTTTCCTTCCGCTCCTACCCTGAACCACACTTTATGCAATTGCATAAGTTGTGGTACGGCTCGGAAAGAGTTTGTACAATAAAGGCTTTAAATAAAGGAATAAATAATCCTCGCGGCAAGCCGCGAGGTATTACAACAACGCGAGCTGTCCTTGGTGAAATTTGATGTACTCCTGTTCT
>Ga0156127_147_pt1 | contig 19031 bp, 13 predicted proteins | sample RifCSPlowO2_02_FD_107780 | JGI IMG/M metagenome (GOLD analysis project Ga0156127, IMG submission 107780) | Candidatus Moranbacteria bacterium RIFCSPLOWO2_02_FULL_48_19
CGCGTTGTTGTAATACCTCGCGGCTTGCCGCGAGGATTATTTATTTTTTCAATTTTGATATTATGATTGTCGGTATCGATGCATCGCGGGCATTTCTCAGACGGCGGACGGGGATCGAGGAATATGCCTATCAGACCATCAAGCATCTGCGCAGTGTCATTCCAGAAACGGACACTGTCGTTTTGTATGTGAGAAAGAAACTAACAACTAATAACTTACGACTGACAACGAAGACGCCAGAGATTGATCTTGAGTTGCCGGCAAACTGGAGGATTCGCGCCATATGGGCGCCGCGCTTTTGGACGCAGATCGGTTTATCGTTGGAAATGCTGCGACGATTGCCTGACGTGCTTTTCGTTCCCGCCCATACGGTGCCGCTCATCCATCCCAAGAAAACGATTGTCACTATTCATGGCTTGGAATATGAATTCTGCCAAGAAGGGTACGCGTGGTGGGAAAGAATGTATATGCATTTTTCTATTCGTTACTCGTGTAAGGTTGCCTCGACAGTCATCTGCGTTTCGGAAAACACCAAGCGCGACGTGATGAAACTCTATGGCGTGGCCGAGGAGAAAATTAAAGTTATCTATGAAGGGTATGAAACTAATTCCAAATTCCAAATTCCAAATTCCAAATCAAATCCAAATGTCAAAATCCAAAATCCAAAACCTTACTTACTATTTATTGGAAGACTCGAGGCGAGGAAAAACATTGTGAGAATTATCGAAGCGTTTGAAATACTCAAAGAAAAATATCAGATTCCGCATGCGTTGGCGTTGGTGGGGAAGCCAGGATATGGGTATGAGAAGATTAGAATCAAGAATCAGGAATCAAGAATCAGGAATGAAATCAAAGAGCTGGGATACGTAACGGAAGAAGAAAAGTGGGAATGGCTGAAAAATGCTGATGTGTTTCTCTTCCCGACGCTGTATGAAGGGTTTGGAATTCCTGTTTTGGAAGCGCAGAGTGTCGGAGTGCCGATAGTAGCTTCTCGCACCTCGTCTCTTCCGGAGGTGGCTGGTCTGGGCGCGGTATTTGTGGATCCGGAGAGCGTAGAAAGTATCGCAGATGGTATTCAAAGGGTGCTTTCGGATAAGGGGCTGAGAGATGATATAATAGCCAAAGGGATTAAAAATATAGAGCGCTTCAGCTGGCAGAAATGCGCAGAAGAAGTTGTCAGTCTCCTTGTTTAAACATGGAAAATAATCAACAAGTATCGTCAGATAGGGATGGTCGAAAAAAAGTGGCGCTGGTACACGATTTTCTGGTTGCCTATGGTGGAGCGGAGCGGGTGCTGGAGGCATTGGCTGAAATGTTTCCGGAAGCGCCGATCTATACGCTTTTGTATGATAAAGAACGGATGGGAGAACATTTTCTAAGGCGGGATATCCGCGTGTCGTGGCTTGCCAAACTGCCGAGGTTTTTGAAGAAACGCTATCGTTTTTTCTTGCCGTTTTTTCCGGTGGCGGTGGAGTCGTTTGATTTGCGGGATTTCGATCTTGTGATCTCTTCCTCGGGAGCGTGGAGCAAAGGCATCGTGACGCGTCTCAACACGAAACATATCGCGTATCTCCATTCGCCGATGCGCTATGCCTGGGATTATCATGAGCAGTATCTGGATGAGCTTGGTGCGTATGGAAAGCTTCGGATTTTCACGAGAGCGTTGCTTTCGTATCTCAGAGTATGGGATTGGCAGGCGGCAGAACGGCCGGACGCCATTATTTCCAATTCCCGATTTACAGCGGCGCGGGTAAAGAAGTACTATCGGCGGGAAGCACAGGTGATTTACCCTCCGGCAATGGAGTTGTATGAAAAGACAAAAAATGTCCGTTCGGGAGAGCGAGAGATCCCTTCATCAGCCATCCGCCAATTAGCGGAGGCGGATCGGGATGACGGCGCGAGCCGCCGTCATTTTCTAGTCGTATCGCGGCTCACTCGTTCCAAGAAGGTGGACAAAACAATCGAGGCGTTTAATAAGTTGGGACTCCCGCTTATAATTGTTGGGGATGGGCCGGAGCGTACCAGGCTCCAAAGCCAAGCGGGAAAGAATATCCGCTTCGTGGGGTTTATCAGCGATGAAGCATTGGCGAAACTGTACGCTTCTGCCCGAGCCGTTATTTTTCCTGCGGAAGAGGACTTCGGCATGGTGGCGGCGGAGGCGCTTTCTTTCGGCACGCCGGTCATCGCGTATGAGTATGGCGGTATCCGGGAAATTGTTGAACAAGGAAAAACCGGAGAACTGTTTCATGCGGAGACGCCGGAAATCATCGCTGAGGGAGTGCGGCGCTTTCTCCAGCATGAAGGGCAGTATGATGAAACGGCGATGAAGCAATCGGTAGCACATCTTGCAAAAAAACGATTCCAAAGAGAAATGCGAGAATTTATCCAGCACCTTCCAGAATACCCCGTGGTCTTGCCACGGGGATGAATGGAAACATAAAATCCTTCCCACAGGGTTTAATACCCTGTGGTGAAGGTGCTGGATTTATTGAAGAGTGCCTTTAGAAGGTTTTAATGGAAAAATGAAATATCAAAAATCAAAATGACAATGCAAAATGTAAAGATTTAGAGCGCATTCATATTTTTGAATTTTAATCTGTCATTTTGAATTTTGATTTTTACATTTTACATTATGAAAATCATCGGTCATCATGCAGTCAGAGAGCGGTTGAAAAAGCTCGCTCGGGAGAACAAGATTTCCCAAGGCTACCTTTTCTCAGGCCCGCAAGGCGTGGGGAAGAGTCTCTGCGCCCTGGAATTTGCCAGTATTCTGGTCGGTGAGCCGGATTTCGAGCCGAGCGAGAACAAGCCGCACCCTTTCGATGTGCTCATTGTCCGGCCGGAAGAAGTTGCCAAGCGCGGCATCACCAAAGAGAAGAGTATCGGAGCGGAAGCGATGCGCGAGGCGCTGCAATTCTTAGGGCGCTTTCCGGCCAGGGGGCATTTTCGGGTCGTCATTATCGAAGAGGCGCACAAGCTCACGCAAACCGCCCAGAATGTCATTTTGAAGACCCTTGAAGAGCCCAAGTCTACCGCCGTGATGGTATTGGTGACGCATGATGTGGGAAACATTCTCCCGACGATTCTCTCGCGTGCCGAGCGCATCCGCTTCGATTATGTATCGTCCGAAGAAATAGAAGAGGGACTGGACACTTTGTTCGTGAGAAACGGAGAGCATATCCTCGCGCCATTTTTCTTTTCTTTGGGCAGACCGGGGATGATTGTCCGGGCAGCGCATGACCCGCAGAGCTTTCGCGTTGAGCAAGAGAAGCTGGAGCGTCTCTTCCGCCTCACGACCTTGACGCTCGGGGAGCGCCTCCGTTTGGCGGAAGAATTGGCAAAAAATATTCCTGAAACGGTGCGGTTGTTCGAATGGTGGCTGCCGGGACTCTATGCGCAGGCTCTCAAGGGCGCCGATCCGCGCTATACGACGCGCTTCTTCGGACTCTTGGAAGCGGTGGAAGAAACGCTTATGCTTCTCAAGACGACGCAGAGCAACGCGCGGCTTCTTATAGAAAAACTCTTCCTTTCGGTATAGTGTCGTTAGTCGTAAGTAGTTGGTTGTCAGTTATTTTATGTGGTTTGTATCAAAACGGACAAAACAAAAACACCAAGAAAAATCATCGATGCATTTTTTGCGCAAGGGCTTGCCAGAGCGGAAAAGATATCGCACGGTGGGAAAAAAAGAAAGACGGCACATCGGAGCGGGTACTCTTTTCCTTTGGGCACTTTTCTTTGGGACGCTTTCTTATACAGCCTTTTTTTCCACATTTTTTCTTATCGCTTCGCCGCGGATCGCAGGGATGAGCGAGATTTCTCAAAGGACGCTCGGCGGATTCATCGAGAGGGAGCTGTCAAGAAAATATCTTCGGATCTTTTTCCGGCAGAATTTTTTTCTGGTGCGGCCGCAGGATCTGGAAAAACGGCTGCGCTTGGAATACCCGCTCCTGGCTTCCGTCTCCGTGACGCGCGTTTTTCCGAATAATCTGAATATCGAGGTGACGGAGCGGAAGAAAATCATTCTCTGGTATTCTCAAGACCAATATTATCTCATCGATGAAGAAGGGGCGGCGCACGATAGTACGCAGGCGCTTCTGCCGGAAAATATGCCGTACGTGCTTTCTATCACCGATATGAGCAACAAACAGGTGGCTCTGGGAGAAAAAGTTTTTGATGCGAGTTATGGGGCTTTCGCCATCCAGATGAAGGAGCTGTTTCCGGCGCAGTTGGGGCTGGGGATTGAGCCGCGGTATACGACAGTCTCTCGTTTTGCCGACGAACTGCGCGTCAAAACGGATGAAGGATGGGAGGCATATTTTGGCACCGGGATCCCGATCGAGGCATCGCTCAATGTGCTCAAGCTTCTTATTGAGAAAGAGTTGCCGAAAGAGCGGCGTGCAAAGTTGGCGTATATCGACCTGCGCGCGGAAACCCGGGCGTACTATGCGTTTCGCGAAGGAGAAAATATAGAAAGCCCAGTCACTCTTTCTCCTTCGGTGCTGACAGAAGAAAAGAAAACCGATGTTTCCTCCAAGAAAAAGAAATAGTCTACAAAAATATCTAATACCTATTTTCTAATATCTAATGCAACTTTTAGTTTTGGAATTGAATATTGTAACTTTATTAGAAATTGGTAATTAGAAATTAGAAATTGTAAAAGTATACTACTACATATTTCAAAAAACACTTCCAAAAAAGAGTGTTTTTGTATCCGATTATTTTATTTCTGGGATGTAATAGACGAAAATGGAATCACCGGCGCGGGTGACGAGCGGATAGTCAAACCTCCAGGCGTAAGTCTTGTCTCCTGGCTTCAAGTTGGGAGAATAAGAGCTTTCTTGGATGAATCCAGCCGAGAGGGCATACCAGCCAGGCTCCGGGTCGTTGTAGGAGTGCCAAGAAACGTATTTGTTGCCGAGATAGTAGGTCGGACTGGCGCCGCCGAAGTAGTCAACGCGAATTTTGTCAATAAACAAAGCCTTGTCACCTGCCATGCGGGAGGAGCTTGACTCAGTCAAAGCCTTAGGATTGATGCTAATGCCTTTGCAATTAAGAGCTCCGATACCGGTGCTCAGGCAATTATTATATGTATCGACAAAGTTCCGCAAATGTTTAAGGTCTTGGCCCCAGTCGTAATTGGAGTCCGTAACGTACTGATATCCGTTTAAGTGTCCGCCAGCGGCGGCATTGAAATACGAGAGATAGCTGGGGTATGCCAAGATGGGGATAGCTACTATAGATAAAGTCAAACCACCGAGAATACAGGCCAGGATTTGGCGCGTTACCTTGTCATTTTCATGACGGCGGAAGAAGTCAAAGCTTACTTTGGCGGTCAGCATATAGAGAAAGGGGAGGATCGGGAAAAGGTGGCGCAAGCCGATGTTGAGGTTTCCGGTAATACTCACGTAGCTGTAAAAGAGGATGAAAAACAGGGCCAGGTACGTCGTCGTATTGTTTTGAAAGGAACGGGCCAGCTTCGCCGCCCACTTCGCCGAATCGAGGCGAGAGTCTAGGCGGACCAGGAAAGGAAAGGCCGCTCCCTTTTCTCGGATGAGAGTTTTGCCTATCCGGGAGAGGGCGTAGAGAGAGGTGAGGAGGAGGATAATGAGGAACGGCAAGGTTTCTTTGAGGAGAAAGACAATCGGGAAATACCAGGGGGAAGCTTGGTTGGAAACCTGACCGAGGAAATAGTAGGTGTTGCCGCCAGTCACGCGGCCGAACACCATAAAGACGCCGAGGAAGTATTCAGAGAACGGCTTGAGGAGGGGCGACTGGCTGGTGGCTGTCACGAAGTCGATGGCGAATTTTCCGACAGCCGTGGTATGCGGGAAAGCGGCGAGGGCGTTTTCAGAAAGTTTTTCGCCTGGCATATTGAGCGTATTCATGAAGTAGAGGATCCAGATGAGCCCAAAGCAGATGATGACACTCCCGGCGTATTTGAGGACATACTCGAATACAGAGCGCAGCTTGAAGGCAAACACCGAGCGGGCATCGTCAGTCGGCTTCCGTTTGCTGAGCCCATAGAGGACGGCGAAGAGGCCGAAGATGGGGAAGAGCAGGACAGCAGAAAATTTGGCGAGCTCCGCCAGCCCCAGAAAAATTCCCGCGATAAGGACATTCTTGAAACTGGGATTTTTCAGGAAACGGACGAAAAAATAGAATGCGAAAAAGAGAAACGCGGCGATACCGATGTCAGTCGTCACATAGTGATTGTGGGCGATAATATTGGGATCGAAGGCATACAGGGTAACCGCGAAAAGTCCCGCGAGCGTCCCAGCCAGTTCCCGCGTCCAGAGGAAAAGGACGATGCCGAGGACTACGGCGATAAGAGTGATGGGGATGCGCGACCAGAAAAGGATGGTGTCAGCGTCATTGCAGACGATGTCCGGCCGCGTGCAATTGACGAACATATCGCCGATAGCCCACTGTTCATTGGCGCCGGACTGCCATTCTTTGGACGCGAGGGGAAAAGCCGGTTGTAGAAAAAGGAGCGGGAGGCCTGCCAGGTCTTTGAGGAAAGGTGGATGCTCGGGATTGAGGCGCATATCGCCGTAGCGGACGTAACTGTAAGCGGCGGGGATGTGAGCTTTCTCATCAAAAATCATGGATTCCTGGCTGGACACCATGAGGGAGAGGATGAAATGGAAAGTCAAAATGCCGGCGACAATGAGAAAAGCATGTTTTTTCAGGAAATCCATAATTATTGTTTTGGTTGTAGCACCTTCGTGCGGAAAAATTTCCCGAGAGACACTCGTTCGCCCAGCGGCGAACTCACTTCTGAAACTTTTTCGATCCGCCCCGTCTTGACGGGACGGCACCGTGCTCGAAAAACTTTCAAGCCTCTCTGGAAATTTTTCCGCAGAAGGCGCCCAACGTGAAAATGATCTTTAGATTTTACCCATTTTGAACTTTTCTTTGCCCGCCTCGGCGAAGCCTCCGGCGAGACGGGTGGTTTTTCATTTTGCCTGCCCTGCTAGCTCAAACTTGATGATATGGCATCTTTTTTCGCATCTGCTAATTGTGTGTTTTTTTGAAATGTAATTTAGTAAGCAGAGCTGGCCGGGGATACTTTATTTTTTATTTTCTGCTGAAGGCAGAACGATGACATTGAAGTCTCCCCCGGCGCGCTCCGGCTCATTCATATCGATGTGTTTGATAGAGGCATCCGGATAAAATTTTTGGATCCGCTGGGCAAGCACATCTTTGTAATTGAGCATGAGAAATATTCCCGGCCGCCTGAGGACCGTTTCGGGCTCTACGATTTCGAGGTTGGCCACTTGGCGGTAGGTGAGAAAATAGACCGGATGGGCGAAAACGGGCAGGCGGAAGCGGTCGCTGTTGCCCTTTTCATCAGCGAGCACATATTTGTGGGTTTCTTCCGGCAGGGAGATGAGATAGCGCACCATATTGGTATAGCTTTCGTTGAAAGAGGCGGCGGCAGACTCATTGTGGGCGAAGAAAACAAAATACTTCGTGAGGTTGAAAAGAGCGCTTGCTCCCAGGGCGACAACGAGGAGCGAGAAGAGAGCGATGCGGGCACCGGTCTGCGCGGAGAGCGCCTTGCGGGCTATCCAAGAGGCAGCCAGCGCGGCCATGAGAAAGACCGGCGTCTGGGTGCCGATGGAGCGGAGCGCGTGCGGCAAGCCTTCGTTGGTGAGAAACTCCGGCATGAGCATGACGAAGAATGATCCGAGGAGGAAGAAATAGGTAACCAGACGCGTGTCCCGATCGCCCTCGCGGATGCGCCGGCCGAGGAGGATGATCGTCCGCCAGATGACGAAGAGGAAACCGGCCAGGAAGAAGGTGCCGACGAAAGGATCAAGAACCGGATAGGGCGGGTAATTGTGGCGCCAATTCTGATCGCCGAAAATATTGTATTTTATGAGCGACAGAGAAAGTGTTTTGAGGAGCGTGCCGAGGAGGTCTCCATGGTTGGCTTCCGCTGAGAAGACGGAAATGTGAGAGGCGCGCGAAACGAAATCTTCGGGATGGGAAATGAAGAAATGATAGAGCATCGGCGCGGCGGCGATGAAGGCTGCCAGCAAAAAAAGCGCTCCCTGTTTCCAGAAACGGCGGAGAAAATTCTCGTAGGAGAGGAGGAACGCCGGGAGGAGGATGATGAGGATGAGGGGAGCGACGCGAAAAGCGATATAGGTATGCAGCCCGAGCCCGAAGAGGAGTCCGGAGAGGAGGAAGTCACGGAGTTTCCGCGTGCGCAGTCCGCGGAAGAAGAAGTAGAAAGAGAAAGTGAGGACGAAGGTGGTCATGATGGCGCGGAAGCCGATGCGAGAGAAGTTGATCGCCCAATAGGAGGTGGCCAGCATGAACGCGGCGAGGATGCCGATGATGCGCCGGTGAAAAAGCTCTCTCCCGAGGAGATAGATGCCGAGAACGGACAAAGTCCCGAAAAGAATAGACCAGAGTTTGAGTCCGAGGATGGTGTTGCCGAAAATGGCGATTGAGAACGCCTGTAGATTGATGAAGAGCCCTTCGCGGCCGAAATTGGCCGGATAGAAAAGCTGAAAGTTTTTGGTTTCGAGAGCGTGAATGGCATCGACGCCGTTGGCAGCTTCGTCGGGGTAGAGCCCGGCGGGGATGGTTTCGATGTGATAGATTCTCACCGTAAAGGCGAGAATGAGGATGACCGCAAGAGCGATCCATGTAGCAATATGGTGGGGACGGAAAGCGAAACGTTCGCTCATAAACGTTTTTGATTTTTTGTTTTTTATGGTAGAATTATAGCAGAAATAACGGATATTTACTACCCCAGAGCAAGCCACGTCGTTCGCGAACGCCCGTGGCAAGCTCTGGGTTGGATCCGATGTTACTTCGCCTCGCTGTAGCTCCGGCCAGCCTCGACGGCTAGGCGGGCGAAGCGGGCTGGCACTACGCTGCGCCACCGCTGGAGCTTTGGCGGCACGCGGTCGGCAGTGAAAGTGAACTTTCACTGCGCTCACTTCGTTTGGTAATAAGCAAAAAAGAAAAACTGAATGTTCGGGGCAGAAAAGTTTTTGGGAAGAATTTTTCAAAGTAAAGCCGAAGCAGTAAAAGCTTCCGGCGGTTCAGGGGTGCCCGAAATAACTTATATTGATGGTCTTGGGGACAAACCAGTGGCACTGGACACTCCATCAAAAGAACCGGCACGCCCGATAAATGGAGAGAGAAAAGCTTTACCGGGGAGTGAAGTGGGTGAGTCAGAAACACCGCAAAGTAAAACCGCTTCGGATACAATTAAGCCGGATAAAAAGGAAAGGAAACCACGGAAAAGAGCTGCTTCGAAATCAGCCAAACCGGATGATGCGAGTACATCTGAAATAGTAGCGGAAGTGCAGGCAGGTGCAGTTGCTACGCAACCAGTGCCACTCATGAGTGGTGATAGTGGCGTCCCTCAACAAAGAGAGAAGAATGTCTCTGCCAAGACTCTTCCAGATCCAGTGCAGCCACCGAAAAAAACAGTGTATCGGCTCACGGGCGATATTTTTAAGAATCTTCATACAGGCGAGAAAATCAAAGTCGAAGGGATGTCTTTGAAGGATGGCGAAGCGGAAGTACCTTTTACGGAATACAATGCTGATGGAGTGATCAAATATGACAAGAAAGAACAGAGGAAGCCGCTCAAGAATTTCGATGTTGCCATCGGCGTGAAGGGAATGGTGAAGATCGACTCGCTACAAGAAGAACGCCCGCTGCTGTATAAGGCCTACGAGAAGGAGATGTCGAAAATAGATGATGCTTTTGGCCAAGATTACGAAGCAAGCGGTAAGATGATGGACGCATGGAAGGAAGCGATTGAAGAAAATTACGGCCAGAGCTTGCGAGGCGAAGTTAAAGATTTAGATTTGAGGAGTCAGGGGCTAGCCTCATTAGCAGCCTTGCAATCAGTGAAAGTGAAAATTGAGGCAATCGGGAAGGAATGGAATGTCTTGGATGGGCGTTTTTTGGAGAGTGGCCGCCGAAAAATGCACTTACTGGCTGAGATCCGTGCCTTGACGAAAGTACCAGGAGAAACATCAGTAGAAGCACCAACAGATACGCTCATTAAGGTGCCAGGCGGTACCTTATCGTTGCACGAGGTGATACCAGATGATTTCTTGCGCTTAAAACAAGAAGAATTGGAAGCATCAAAAGATTACCAAGAAACAAAAAAACTCGACAGCAAGAAATTGGAGAAGCTAGAGCGCATGTATCGGAAAATCTACTTTCAGCAGACTACGATAGAAAGGCTGAATGAAATAAAGAGGCGTTTGAAGGACAAGGCCGATCGTGCATTGGCGGGGAGAGGGGTCGCCTTTGTCGGGGATGAAGCGGCAATCGAAGGGTTTGGGAAAAGAATTACGGTATTACTCAAATCAATCAATGACCAGTCATCGCCGGAAGAAACAGAAAAAGTTCTTGCCGAGTTGAGCGAGCTTGAGGAGCGGATGTTCACGGAAGAGAATGAGTACGAGAATGGTCACAACAAAAGAAAAGGGAAATTGGCAAAGAAGGTTCACCGAGGAGGGTTGGATAAAGAGGAGAGTGTACAAAAAATACTCCAGGAAGCTTCGCCGTCGATTTTGTGGGGAGAGATTGAAACTTTGCAGAGCGGATTGCGGGGAGTGATGGGAAAAATCAAGGATGATGCCGAAAGAGATCGTCAGTTGGCAGAAGTCGATAGCCAGGTCACACAAGCCAAGGGGTATTTTGATGCGTTTACTGAAGAAAGAGCAAGGGGTGGCAGGGGAGATCTGAGAAAGATAGAACTCTTACGAAGATGCAAGGGGAGGCTCACGCGGATGTATCTTGATCTGAGAGTGGGTAATTCAGAGGAAAGTGATGTTACACTTTCGGAATTTAAAATGAGAGTAGAAAAGAGGACGGCAGAGCTAGCCGATCGTATAAAAGAAGCTGATACCTTCCAGAAGCTTGAAAACATTGGTATTCCAGAAACGAGAAAAGATGCCAAGAGTGGCAGGGAATACACCGTACGGGAGTTTGTGAAAGAAACAGATACTGATTTGCGAGAAGTGACAGATCAATTAATGGAGAAACCAACTGAGGCAGCATTGGCAGCAGCGCATTTGAAGGACATCAATACAAAGTTATTGGGATCGTGGGAAGCGCAGGCGCGGGTATTGAAAAAAAGAACCCGTGCTGACAAGCCAAGATTTGAAGGAACGACAGAGGCAGATTCCTCTCCAGAGGTTTTGGATGCTTTCAAGAAAAAGGTACAGGAACTCAAGCAACGCATACTTCTTCGGATAGAAAAAGCGGAATCGCCTCAAACTTTGGGTAGGATTGGGAAGAAAGAAAAGCGGTATGATAGCGCGAGCAGAGGCAAGGGAGTGTATTTTGTGCGCGAATTTCTGAAAGAGACAGATGTGCAGCTGAAAGAATTGGCAGAAAAAATCCATGGCCGGAGTCAGTTACTTGCCGTAGCTTTTTTGAAAGAAATAAATAATGATTTAGGAGATGTGTGGAATCGGCAGCAAGAAGCGCTTGGTGGTCGAGCTAGAGATCGCAAACCGGAGGGAAAAAAAGAAGAGGAAACATTCGAATCGGTCGTACCGCTGAGCGAACAGCAGCGGATTGTTGGTGAGTTGCAAAGATATATTGAGGGGGGTTTAAGTGACGTCGATAGCTATCTGAGCGAAACAGGAATAAAAACATTGGAGGAAATTCAGGAAAGTGAAGAACCTGAAGATAAAGAGCGGATAGAAAAGAAAATTGATCCTCTTTTGGCGACGATTGGTAAGGATATTGTGAGAATCAGTAAGGCATGGGGATCAACTGAAGATATGGTTGCTATCATTCGGAAAAAAGGAACGGCGATGCTTACTGATATGATGATTCAGCGGATGGCAAGGTATATGGAAAGAAAAGATAAGAGTGTATAATGAGGATTACGTAGAGAGAAAAAGTTTATTAACCTTTTCATATGAGTAAATTGGACGAGGTAATGCTCAAAATTGCCGCGAGAGCAGACAAGGCCGTTCAGGCTGCTGTAGCTACAGATGGGAAGAGGCTAGATGCCGTTGACCCCGAGGTTGCACCCGGAGCTGTTGAAGCGTCGGTTGACAAACCTACTCCGGTTGTCGCTGTGGAAAATAGACCTGCGCGCGGAAAACCGAGGGTTGGAAGAAAACCTGCAACAGGAGCAAGTGGTGCCAAACTATCGCGTGGTACAAGAAAACCAAAGGTGGTCGGCGAAGCGCCAGCGAGTGGCGATGCGGCGGCTCGAACAGATGTACATAATGGAATCGGAGAAGCTTCGGATGCTCGAAAACAAGCGTTCTTGGCGGTCTTTAATCAGACACTTGAAAATTTAAAGACAAAAATTTCAGACGCTAAGAAAACTAAAGAATTACAGAGCCTAAGGCGTCCCGGGAAAGGCGAAAAGTACAGATTTTTTGATTTGAACATTTTTGCCGATTACTTCAATAATCAGCTAGGAAAGAAAGGCGATGATGCACGCAATGAAGCGTTTGATTTGTTCGCTTCAGCAGAGATAAACCTTGAGGAGCTCTACCTGGCGAGAAAACTACAATTGAGAGCAGCGGAATCTAAACAATCGGCCGGACGGCCTCGACCGAGAAGAGGAGAGGAGGAACGACTAAGTATTGAAGACCTGCAGGAAAAGAGTAAAGTTTGGATAGAGGAGACAAAGGCGTTAATACCAAAACTTGATAACCTGGATGCTTTGAAAAAGCTGACAATTTTTGTGGGCAAAGACGCTGGGAAAAGGAGAAGTTTCAACTTCCCTCGTGAATTCGGGAGTCTCTTCGGAAAAGATGCCTCGACGGAGATCAAGAGTACATTTAGTGCTGAGTTGAAAGGTCTTATGAATCTGTGGCAGGAGCAAGTGGTGAAGGTTATTTTCGGGATACCAAATATCGAATCAGAGTTTGCCAGCTTTCTTCAGGAATCGTATAAGACGTATGGCAAGAAATTGAATAAATCAGGCTTTTTCAGGGCATATGTCGAGAAATTCCAGAGCATGTTTGACGGATTAGATGATATGGTAGAACCAAAGCGGTGCAAAGCTTTACAGAATAAGCTTTATGAACTTTGGGATAAACACTTCGCGGCCATTGAAGTGGCGCAGCAGGCGAAAGGGAGCGGAGGGAAACCAGAAGGAAAGGAACTCACCGAGAAGGAATTGTTTGCGTTGTTCTTTCAGAATTTGAAGGAAGGGAAAAGGCAGCGGGTAGTCGGCGCAGCTGGGGGAGAACTTGAAATTTTAAGTGTTACGCCAGATTCCATTACTTACAACTACAGAGAGAGCGGAAAGAGAGCGGGGTATCAAAAAACGGTAACATCGATGCAAGCCGTATGGTTTGAAAATTTCTTGAAAACAAATTTTCATTGGGAGCGTTCTCGTCCGTTGATACAACCAGAAGCAAAGCCGGAAGGCGAAGAGCTATCTGAGACGGAAACAGGGTCTCGGCGAGAGAGATGGATGAATGAAACAAAGATCCGAATACTGACATGCAATGATTTGGCTGTTTTGAAGGCAATGACTGAATTTAAAGGGGCTGGTGGGACTAGGAGAATCAAATATCCTGAAGATTTTCGGTTATACAGAAAGGATGCGTCTCCGGATATTGTACAGTTGGTTCGCGGTATGAAGATGGGCCTTCTGGAACTTTGGAAGGAGCAAGTTGTGAACGTTTTGTTTGTGAAACGCATTGCTGAAGAATATTTTATTGACCAACTCAGGAATGCGTGCGATGGTTTGGCCGCCAAAAGAATCACTCAGGAGGATTTTTTTGAAGAATATCTGAGGAAATTCGACTTTACGGATATAGAAGATGTGAGAACGTGTGCAGCCATGGACAAGAGGCTGAAGGGGATGTGGGATGTGTACTACCCGGCGCTTGAGATGGCTGTCAATGAATCACAGTTTGCCGTGCTCGTGGCAGCGCTGAAACAAAAGGAAAAAGGAAAACCCTTTGGAAAAGGGAAGGACGGCAAAGAATTTACTGTCGTAGAGATATCCGATGCAGAACAGCTGTTGCGAGTTAATTATGATGGGTTGGTGAGAAAAGTACAGCCAAAAAATGTTGGCGTCATACTCAAGTACTTGCAAGAACAGCATAGATGGTCCCCTGAACAGGAACTGGTTTCTGCTTCCCAAAAAAGAGAGCCAGAAAAGAGAGCGGGACAAGAACTAAACATGCTACAAATTATAGTCGAAGCGAGGAAAAAGCATGCGCTGGAGCTCCAATCGAAAGGGGCAATATCAGAGAAGCAGTGTGGCTACTTCGTGCGCCATCTCGACGATCTGATCCGGAATGCCAAGCTGGACATGGATGACGAGGAATATGGCGAAGTGTCCCGGGCTATTGATACGGCCAGTAAGGCTATTATTATCCCCGAAGAATTAATACCCCAGGCACAGGTGATAGCAGAAAAACCAGTAGCTGTTGGTGCGGGCGAGGAGAACAGGCGAGAACTTCGCATAGTGAACGCATTGGTGAAAGAGAAAGAAAAATGGCTCAAGAGGATTGATAAGGCCAAAACGAAAGAAGCTTTTGATGCTGTTACCACAGAGGCGGGTGGAAACGGACAAGATGTTCCCGGGTTCATCAGCGGAGCATTTGTGGATGATTTGTTGAAAAAATATCCGCCAGTTTCAGATGAAGAGAGAGAAAAACTGACAAGGATAGCCAACGTATTTCAAGATGGAATCAGGGATGTTTATGTGAAAAGAAGAAATGAATTCTATCCAGCGGGGAAGGAAAGAACTACAAAAGAACGAGTATACGGAGAACTTTATACGGAAGCGGAGGGAAGTGGCTATTATTACACGCTTTTCGGCGCTATAGGCACAGGCATTCGCGCGATGAAGGAAAAAGCTCCGGGATTGGTGGGACAAAAGGATAAGTACAGGCAGCAAATTACTGATGCTTTAGCGAAGGGGTTGGAGGATTCTTTCGTAGCAGTAGGGAAAAAACTTGCTTGGTCGGAGGGGGAGAAAAAAACATTTGTCGACAAGGTCATAGCGGATGGTATTGAAAAGTTTTTGAAATAAAGATATGCGCGAACAAGATTTTTTGAAAGCCATTGCCGAAGGCGGGAAAGCCGCTGGCGATGAGGGGCACAAGGGCATTGGCATCGACCAACAGGTTTTGGCAGGAAAGCCCGTACCTTCAGCGACTTTACAACCGGCCAGTCCCGATGTTCCTCCAGCAGCGGAGCCAGCTTCAGCTGCAGCGGATGTTGATATAAAAGGAATAAGAGGAATACGTCGTAGAAATCAAAGGCAAAAACCAACAGTATCGAAGACGGCCGCTCCCGCAGCAGCAGCCGCTGAGCCGAATGTTTTAGCCTCACAGGCAGATTTAGCTGCGCCTGGTAACAATGTAGACTCTAAGACACCTGCGGCTGAGAAAGTGAGAGCGGGAAAAGAGAGGACGGCCAAGGCTTTTATGGATAGCATCCCGAGAGGAGCGACTATAGAGCTTACAAGCAAAAATGGGAGTAAGGCATATTATCACCGAGATCCGGATAGTGGGAGCAAGTATAATGATTTTCTTGTGGGGAAGGCTTGGAAGAGAGCGGAGGGTGACACGGTTACAATAGATACAGAAAAAGTGTGGAAGAGATTGTCAGATGGCTGGAAAGGAAAAATCGTGGAGGAAGAAGCTCCTGTAAAAAAACCGATAAAGGCAGATGCTCAGTCTGCACCAGTAGCTGCTGAACCAGCGGTCAAGGCAGAATCAATACCTGGGTCGCAAGCAGAGCCGGCAATAGCGAGCGGTGCGGAGAAATCCGAAGAGGAACGGAAGAAGGATTTTGTGGAAAGCGTCCCGAATGGCGAGGTGATATGTCTTATCAATAAAACAACTGGAGCAAGAGCATATTATCGAAGCTTGAATGGTAATTTTCTGAAAGGACAGAGTCTGGGGAAACACAAGATCTGGGCTACGGAGGAAGCGTGGGAGAGATATCAAGATACGGCCAACTGGACGCTGGAAGGTGGCGGGCAGAGAAGAGATGCGGATGCGCCGGCAAGCTCTCAAAAGGAAGAAGCTGCTCCAAAAGGAGTTGCTTCAAGTACGGCATCGCAAGAACTGGGGGCTCCGCGTGGTTCGGAGGCCGCGCCAGCTGTTCCATCACAGAAGGCTTCAGAAAATGCAGTAGTGAGCAAGTTCAAAAATTTGGAGGATGCTTTGGAAGAGGCGCGGCAGCGGTATGCGAAGGCTGATTTTGAACAAACCAGTATTTTGAGGAACATTTCTAAAATATTGCGTTTTGATAGAACAAAATATGAAGATAAGGGAGCTAAGGAAGAATATGATAACGCTTTTCGGGTTCTGCGCGACGCGCGCCTGGCGGATATCCATCAGAGAAAAGATTCCGGTGAATTGAGCGAGGAGAAGTATAGGCTTGAGATGGGGCGGGTGCTGATGTCTTCTGAATGCGAGGGAAGAATAAAAATTTTTCAAGCCCGCCAACAGGTCAAGATGGAAAGTCTGGCTCAGTCCAAAATAGGCTGGCTTGTGGAGGGTCTTCCGAGGCTAGCTCATTGGTACAATAAATTACCTAAGGGTTATCGCTATGGAATCGGCATCGCACTCGGCCTGGGGGCTGTGGCTTCTTTTGGTACGGGCGCCGCGGCTGCCGGACCGATTCTCATCGGGTTGCGTCGTGTATTGACTGGAGCCACGACTTTTGCCGCTCTTGATACGGCTCTGGAAAGTCTTTCAGATCGCCGCCATGAAGGAAAAGTTGAAAAGGGCGGTGACGCGGCATATGCTGAATTTGCTGGGTTGGAAAAGAGCGAAAGAACACCGGAACAAATTGCTGAAGCCAAAAGAGCATTTTTGGAGGGACGGATGGGAGGTATTCACGAACAGTTCAAGCGCCGCAAGGTGGGAATGATGGCGAGAAAAACCACTGCTTTGGCAGCCGGGATTTTTATGGGATCGGGCTATATACAGGAAAAGATTCAGGGGTGGTTCAAAAAAGGAGGAGATTGGTTTAAGATACAAGAAAAAATCCAAAGTTGGTTCAAAGGAGGGTTCGACTGGGCCAAGGGAGTTCCTTCGATTGAGGCGCACAGCGGCGACTCGACGTGGAAACTTTTGGGTCAGTACCTTTCCGCCAAGGATTCACATTTTTCCGGTATGAATGAAGCCCAGAGAACGTATGCTATCGATGCTTTGAAAGATAAGCTAGCAGAGATGTCACCGGATCAATTGAAAGCGGCGGGATTTGAGAGCGGTGATATTAGCAAGCTCGGAATTGGAGAACATATCAATTTTGACAAACTGGTGGGCGACAACGTCGCCGAAGCCATGAAAGGCGCCAGCGGACTTTCTGCCGAAGCGATGGAAAGCATCACAAAAAACAATGCCGCTATTTTGGAATGGGCCAAGGCGCATCCTGGTGTGAAGCTGACGGATGCGTTAATAGACAACAATATATTGCATGGTGGTGCGACGGACACGTTGGCAGGAAAAGTCTCTCCGGCGTGGGCGAATGAGCCCGGAGATGATTTCAATAATGCTGATGGCTATACAGTGAGGGAAGTACCGGCAGATGAAGATATAGATGATATTGTGTCTGATTTGTCATCCGCTGATGCACAGCTAGAATCTGGTGGAGCGGATGTGCCGAAAGAAGCTGATTCTGTTTCTAATTCATCATCTGATGCTCAGGCGGAATCCAGTGGAGCGGACGACGCATCAGAAGACGAAACGGTAGTTGCAAATCGCGATGAAGGGCCGGTAAAAAATGCTGACATAGAATATGAGCGGGATATCCGTTTGGGGAAAACGTATGATATCAATGCCTATAAGGAGTATTTTGCGAAAAATCCGGAAGCATTCGGAGCATATAAAGAATTGGCAGAAAGTTACTTCGGGTTTATTTCCCAGGGTGATATGGGAGCGATGAAAGTTTTGGGAGAGAAGGCATTTGAGAATGCAAGAAGTAGTGATTTGGACAGATTTGTGAAGTTAGCCAGAGAAGCCTATGGGAGTAAGCTGGGTTTGCCGAGCCCGAAAGAAAAAGTCTATAATTATGTAGCGCGTATGGCGATGCTTGGCATGGAACATCCGACCGGCAAGCACATTCCTATCCCGCGATTCATATGAGATCCAAACCAATAATTTAGTTAACTATATATTTATGGCACTTGATGTAAATGTAATGCGGGAGGATTTGGCCAAGGAGCTGGGGATTGAAACGTTGCCCGTGGAAGAGCAGGAAAGGCTCATCGATATGGCGATTGAGACGCTCCTTCAGGAGATCCATCTTCAGACCGTCGAAAAGCTCGGCGAAGCCGGGGGCAAGGAGTATGAGGCGTTGGCGGATCGTGAGGGAAGCGAAAAGGAAATAAATGATTTCTTGAGAGCCCGGATTCCTGATTACGATAACTTTATAGCGAAAATCATTATGGATTTCAAACGGGATATGAAGAAATCCTAGCAAAACGGAATAAGGAATGTGGAATTATGAATCAGGAATAAAAAGAAGATGAATTATTGTAGAAAAACCGAGACAGAGAAAATCGTTTAGAAACCAGAAATTGGTAATTAGAAATTTACAAAATTATGCCAGAAGAAGTTTTGGAGGGAGAATTGAGAGAAGGCGGGAAAGGATCTTCTTCCGAGAAACAGGGGAGCGCGGAGGGAAACATCGAGATTTTTCCGGCGGGGGAAAAGGAAGCGGCTGTGGAAGGCAGGAAAGAACAAGTAGAAGGAAAATACAATGAGATTCTTTCCAAAGTCTCTCCAGCCAGTCCCGTGTCAGCGTCTTCGGATGATGATGCCCTCTTGGATGCCAAGAGTATCGGAGATACGGTGGATGAAGAGTCTAAGATCCAGAAACTGCTCGATCTGGCGAGTACCAAAGGCGTCGCGCATGCCGTGAAAGTCGCCCGCTCGCTCAAAGATTACTACGCGCTTGATCGGATGCACGATGAATTGATAGACAAGCTGTATGAGGGTCTTTTGGCGAAAGGGCTCATTACGAAAGAGTAGATAAAAAATACCTAATTCCTAATATCTAATATCTAATACCTAATAAAAATCATAAATTCT
>Ga0156127_140_pt1 | contig 18991 bp, 16 predicted proteins | sample RifCSPlowO2_02_FD_107780 | JGI IMG/M metagenome (GOLD analysis project Ga0156127, IMG submission 107780) | Candidatus Moranbacteria bacterium RIFCSPLOWO2_02_FULL_48_19
ATTTTGGCGGCGATGGCGTTCACGGTTTTCTTGAACGGAGTGAAAAAAAACAGGCGTCCCAGCATAACCATAATCGCCTGGGAGAGGTGTTCGCGTTTTTTGGCGGTATACATATACATCGTGTACTGGCCCAGGATGCCGGAACCGCAGTGCACCATAAAGATATACTGGCCTTTGGAGAGATTGAATTTTTTGGCTGTTTCCTCGTCAACGATATCGGTGATTTTCATCAGATCGAGAAAATGGTTGCCGGCCGCGCCCAGAACACCAGCGCGGATCTGTGCGAAAAAAAGAAACAGTTTGGGGATGGCATTGAAGATGTCTTGGCGCGATACCTCACTCTCGAAAAAATTACCCCTCTCGAGACAGTTGGTGGTTTCATGCTTCGTTTGTATTCCAAGGTATTCGATAAGCGGGGCGATTCCCTGTCTGCAGATGTCGACAATGACGGAGAAGGGGAGATACGTACCGATGAATTTCTTGGTTGGCACGATCTCTACCAGAGCCTGGAAGAGTTTCTCCAGTTCTTCGGGAGTAACATTGGTATCGTTTAAATTGGTGCGGACAAGACGCATCCCGCAGGCCGGATCGGAATCGTTCACTTGGGGAAGAATAAATTTCTCTGAAGCGACCGTCGTACCGGTGGCATTCTTGCGGCCGGGTTTGGAATGCACGTCGGCCATAGCGGCGATGTGGTGGAAGACACAGCCGTTCGAAGCGACGCTCTCCAACTGCTCCATCGTCGCTTGTCCCGGCATGAGCTTCTCTTCTATATGAAAAACGACCGGCACAGTCATTTTCGGTGTTTTGAACTCTCGCTTATGTTTAGCAACTTCAGTAATATATTCTTCAAACATAGTAAGTTTTTCAAATTTCTAATATCTAATACCTAATTTCTAATGAATACTTTAATATCAAATTTATAAATTTAGTATTTTATTTGGTATTAGGAATTAGATATTAGGTATTTTCATGCAAGTGAAGTATAGATTTCCTCGTATTGCTTGGCGGTATTCTTGAGGTCGAAATGCTGTTTCGCGAAGGATCTGGCTTCACGGCCGAGCGCTTCGCAAATAGCAGGATTATCCTTTAAATAAGCCACAGATTCGATAAGTTTTGCTCCCGAATCTTTCGGAATAGTAACACAAATCCGCTCATTGGCAAACTCCCGAAACTGAGGGAGATCAGAGAGGATAACCGCTCTTCCACAAGCATAGGCTTCAATGATGACAAGCGGCACGTCGAACTTGCCTTCCAGATTGGCGACAGGAAAAATAATCAGGTCGGAAGCATTGTATAATCCGACAATATCCATAATAGTGCTTGGCGGAAAGTGGACATATTGTAAAAGGTGCGCTGCGGTGAAGAGTTTTTCGATTTTAGCTTTCATTTCGGCATCAGCAGAATTTTTCACACGACCCGGGAAGACGATGCGAATATTGGTTTCCGGATTCTTTCGGAAAAAGTCGATAAAGGCATCTGCGATCATATCCGTCGCACCGAGGCGCGCATATTCGCCGACATAGCTGACAATAAAGTGTTTTTCATTAAAGCCAAGCTGAGTGAGTACCTGAGGATCCTTTGGCTGCGGGCGGAATTTTTCTACGTCAATGCCGGGATAGATACACATTACATTATGAAAACCGAGATTTTTAAGCTTTTCTTTCGTGCGTTCCGTATAGGTGATAATTTGATCAGCAAAAATAATCGATTGTAACTCTTTCTGCGAGTAGAGATCTTCACGCAGTGTCGCGATGGTTTGGATCGTTTTGCCACGCGTCGGCTTGGCCAACCATTTTATGAGATTCGCATTCAGCATTGTTGGCGTAAAAAGGTAGTGAGTAATATCAAACTGATTACGGACTTTGCGCAAATAAGAAAAAAGATTGAATTTGGTCTTGAGAGTGAAGTGACTACTGGAAAAGATCGGCTCTTGATGAACACTTTGAGGCAATCCTGAAAGAGGATCTTTGGTTGTGAGAAGTGTTAGAGATTGATTTTTTACTTCCCGACCAAGAAAATAGGCAAAGTTTTTGGAAGCCTCATCCCAAGGAGTGACGAGCGGTCGGGTGGCTAATAGTATTTTTTTTGTGCTGGTCATCTTTTTATCAATTATCTCTTAACAAAAAGTTATTGAAGTTTCACTTAGAAATTTAAAATGAAAATATCAAATATCAAAATGACAATGTAAACTATAAAATTTCAGAATGCACTCATAATTTTTGAATTTTTATCTGTAGTTTTTCATTTTGATATTTACATTTTTCATTATCTGTATATTTCTTTCTTTTCTGTGCCGAGGGTAACGGTAATTTTCGTTCGCACGTCGGCTTTGGCAGTGAGTGACGGAGTAATAATCATTGTTTCTCCGCGCTTTACAATAAAGGTATCTTTGGCAACAGGCGTTTTGTCTGTCGTTATCCCGTATTGGAAAGCGGTCTCGGTGCTGTGGTTTTCCACTACAAAGGCGAGATTCTCTGGATCTTCCGGGCTAGCGAAAGCCAGCGTCCACCAGCTTTTTCCTTGGTCGGGATCAAGTTCGCGCTCGTTTTTCCAGAAAAGAAAGAACGCGCTCGCGACGAATAAAACAATAAAAATAAGGATGAGGGATCTTTGCGCCATAAAATTCTATCATTTTTCACATAGTACTTTTCTTGCAATTGCAAGAAAAGTACTATTTTATAAGTATTGGTTATTTTTTTCTTTCATAAATATGGATGTCATCAGAGGCGTAGATGCGGGAAAATCGCTCTGACTTCTCGAATTGGGCGGTATCGAAATGGGGATTGACGGCCACGAGACTGACACCGAGATCATCATAACATTTTTCTCCGCGGGCCGTATTGGGTACGGAAATCATAAGGAGGGTGCATTGTTCGCGATCAGGATTGTCTGCATAACGGCCGAAGAGGCCTCGCGAAAGCGGATATGCGTAGTCGCGCAGGAAAAAAAGCTTCATCCAAGAATCGGCAGTGATATAGTTGTGATCTTTGAGGATGCTCTTGCCTTCGTTATGCTCTGCGAGGTAGCGTGAGGCGGCGAAGGTTTGCAGAACGGAGAGCGATTTACTTTTGGGAAGCAAGGTCTGATTGTTATCGAGCGTTCCGTTGCCCAGAGAGAAAACCAAGATGGTGAGGCTCATAATGAGGATCCCGATGCTCGGTATGCGCAGTTTCGACTGGGGAGCAGAGAGCATCGCGAAAAAAGCGACTGCCGCAAACGCCGCGAGCAGGCCGACGGGGAAAGAAAAGTAGGTGACGATGCGGTTGGAAGGGATATCGATGAAAAGCCACTGCGGATCGAGAGTCATCATGAGAAGAATGGCGCACCACCCGATGAGAATGGCTCCGGCATAGCGCATATATCGGTGCAAGCAGAGCAGAACGACAAAGCCTGCCAAACCGAGAGCGACACGCGCTTCTCCTCCCGAAGAGGCGAGCTGGAAAAAAGACAATCCGGTGCGCGTAGCCTTCGTGGGTGTCCCGATCGCTGTACCGACAGCGTTTGTTTCGATATAGGTCGGCAGAGCGACTCCGAAAAAGAAAACAATAGCTAAGCCAGCGATAAGAAGCGGTCCCGGAGAAAAAATAAGCTTCCACCAAGAACGCAGTACGGCTCCAATGGCATCATAATGGACAAATAAATAGATAAGCATCGAGGCAACCAGTACAAAAAGGAGTATGAGTGTACTGAGGTGATGCGTGTAAGCAATGATGAAGGTAAGAAAAAAGCCTAAGCCAAGAAAATCGGGACGCTTTTCTCTAATGGCCCGATAGAAAATGAGGAGAATGAGAGGGATGAAAAGATTCCCCAGGACATTGCCCACTACGCCGCCGGAAACGAATTTCGCTTGCGGCGAAGCGAGCGTATAGAGCGGACCGAAGAAAAAAAGCACTGCGAGAGCGACATTCTGCGGCGTAAAGATATTTTTTGAAAGATGCGGGCTTCGGATGTCAGAAACAAAACGCCAGGCGAGAGTAAAGAGGGCGAGCAAGCCAATAACATTGACCAGTAAAAGGAAAATAATCGGAAAGGCGGACAGGAAATCCAGTCCTGTGAAGATATGGAGAGCCGCAAACGGCAGGTGTTCGCCGATGATGAAGTCGGGGATCGGTTCCGGCAGAGTCAGCTGATAGATGCCACTCGGACCGGTAATAATTTCCTGTTTGGCATATACAGGCAGCGTTCCTGTCGTAGCGATCAGTTTGGACCAGTACATATGATGGCCGAGATCGGTTGATGTGGGCAGGACTGCGTGCGTCAAATAGACTACCTTGATAAGAAGCGTCAGCCCGATAAGTATGATGAAAAGCGCGCTCTGCCGCCGGCTGAAAGAAAATAACCGCTCCGATTCTTCTTCTGTTTTTTCCTCGCTTTTTTTCAGACGCTTCAAGGTAAATGCTACGATAGCCAGTATAGCGAGAGCGGCGATTATTCCGACAGAGAGTGAATAAACGCCGATCCTAATACCGAGTTTGCCGATGATGATCATGAGAAAATCAATCAGTCCGAGGCTGATGCCAAAGGAAAAAAGCAAAGTTTCAAACGGCACAAAAGATTGTTTGTTAAAAAAACTTCGTAAAATAACCAAACCTGGCAGCAAAAATAAGATGCCGCTCATGAGTATAAAATAGATTGTGGAAATCAATGAATGCATAACACTATCTTATCTCATGAGTTTATTCAGCGCTTCAACATAGAGGCGAGAAATGATACTCCAATGAAAATGTGCTTCCGTGTATGTTTTGGCGCGTGCGCCAAGTGCCAAGCGTCGTTCTTCTTTTTCAACGAGCTCTGTCAGTGTCCGCACGAATACATCGGCATTTTCATGCGGAACGAGCATCCCGTTCTCATTGTGGCAAACAGCGTCTTTGATGCCTTGCAGATCAGACGCTACTATCGGTCGAGCGCACACAGCCGCCTCGATAATACTGATGCCAAACCCCTCCATCGTTCCGGGAACTTCGATATTCGGCGAAACGACGATGTCGGCAGTGTTGAACAGGAGTCGCATATGTTTCCACGGGAGATCCGAAAAAAGTTTCACACGGCTCTCCAGATGCAGTTCTGTAACCGCATTCTTACAGTCAGGGTAAGCGTTTGTATCTCCGGGGGTGTTTTTCTTTACTATAGCTCCCGCAGCCACAAATATAACATTCTGGGGTAGGCGGGGAACGACATTTCTGATGAACCATTCCACGCCCTTATGTTTCACATAGCGACCAGTCCGTAGAATAACGACTTTTCCTTCAAGGTTTAGATCGAGAAACTCGGCTAATTCTTTGCGTGAAAAATTTCCGGTGAGCGTATCTGGATCGACGCCGTTATTGATTACAGTACATTTTTCTTCCGGAAGCCCCGCGCGCACTGCTGCTCTCAGTGTTTCTTTGCTCACCGTAATCAGCAAGTCAAGCTGTCGGAGACTGGGAATATTTATCCAAGCATAAAGATTTGCCAGGAAACCCTTTTTAAGAGCAAAGGTTATGTCGAGCCCATGCAGTATGCAAGCTATTTTTTTCTTCGGATAAACGAATTTCAAGATTCTTCCAATAGGCGCGAGAACGCCATCTCCCAACAACACGATGTCATATTTGCCGCATAAAAAAAAACTTTGCAAAAGAACCAGTGGCAGAAATAATGGTAAGGCTGATTTTCCCCCGCGGTTTGCCAGAGTTTTGACAGAAGCATACTTCGGCAACCACTGTGCTAAAGCCGCATTATGGTTCTCGATGCCGCCCGTCACTGGCGGATAGGCGCGGGAGATGAAGAGGATTCTCATGTTATTGACTAAAGACTGACAACCTATGACTTATGACAAAACCAATAGTAGTACACCTTGTATTTTGTCGCGAGTTGTTAGTCGTCGGTCGTAAGTTACTTCTTGTACTTCTCTTTTTTCATGAGATACATCAGATCTTCGGTCAATTTGCGGTTCGATTTGATCATATCGGCGATGAGCGAAAAAACAAAAAACTGCAGCCCGATAAGAAACGTCACAGCAGAAAAAAGCAAGTAATTGCGGTAGGGGGAAATTTTGAAGTCTTGAAAATAGAAAAAAAGGAATCCGATAAAGACTGCCAGGGAGAGCGCTATCAGGAATAATCCGGGAATGCCGAAAAATTTCATTGGACGGACATCGCGGACCGCCTTGAGGATGATACGAGAGCTGTTGCTGACGTAACTCACGATGCTTTTGACGACGCGAGATTTGCGGCCTTCGAAATACGTCACTTCGACCGGTATCCAGAGCACTTTCAGGTTTTTTCCGAGAGCATCGATGATGACTTCCTGGGTGTAAGTATAATCTCCCGGCAGATTGAGCCGGAGCAATGTCTCGCGGCTATAGGCTCGGAAGCCGCAGGTGAGATCGGAAATCTTGGTATTCATAAAACGGCCGATGGTGCCCGCGGCGAAACGGTTGAGGAAGTCTTTGATCCAGGGGATATTCTTTGCCTTATGGTATGAAAAACGGTCAGCGCTGACCAGATCGGCCTGGCCGCTCAAGACGGGTCGGACGAGTTTTTCGATATCGAGGGGATCAAATTGCCCGTCCGCATCGATATTGACCATGATGTCAGCGCCGTTTGCGAGCGCCGACTCAACGGCATAGCGGAATGTTTTTCCAATGCCGCGGTTGACACCGTTGGAATAGACGAAATCCGCACCGGCCTCTCGGGCGATGGCAGCGGTTTGGTCTCTCGATCCGTCGTCGATGACCTGCACGAGTATCTCGTCGACGCTTCCCAAGACGCGTGGAATCCTTCTGATGGTATTCCCTATTTTTGCTTCTTCATTGAAAGCCGGCAGATTGACTATGAGTCGCATAGGTTCGCTTTACGATTTAAAGCTTTTGGATTTCTTTGAGGTCTTTATCCGGAAGGTAGAGTATCAAAAGGCCGATAACTATGCCGCCGAAAGCAGTAATCATCTTGTTGCCGTCAAAAACATACATATCTATTCCGTCCAGTATATGCCAGACGCCGCGCCACACGAGCACCAGTCCGATGACGACGCCCAAGTTTTTCGCCAGATAAGAAAGCGTGAGGAGATGCTTCATATTTATTGTGTTTTATCTGATTTATCCAGCACCTCCCAGAATACTCCGCAGGCTTGCCCGCTCAGACATCGAGGCTGGCCGCAGAGTCAATCCTTTGTGGTGGAGGTGCTGGATTTATTGATGAGCAGTTTGGGATCGACGCACTGAAAATCGCATTTTTCCTTAGCGCCTTGGATGCCGCCTTGGATGAGGTCTTTGCGGCATTGGTCGAGCTTCTCCTGACAAACCGCCTTGCGATCATTCCAGTAGTGAGTATTCATTTCATAACCGAAATACGGAAGCGCAAAATAGGCGATAACCAAAACTCCCGCCAGCCAGATGATGAGTTTGAGAAGTGAGAACATATTTTAAAAACTTACAACTTATGACTGACAACTTACGACAATGATAATTATTCAATCCGGAACTTATGATTTTCGTTATTTGTTGTTAGTCGTTAGTTGTTGGTTGTTAGTTCTCTATCGGCCGATGCCGGAATAAATGATTCCTGCCTTAATAAAAGCCTGCTTATCCAAACAATTCTTCCCATCAACGATGACTCGGATGCCATATTTCTTGAGCTGAGCGGGAGTGAGGGATTTTTTGAATTCTTTGTGATCGGTCACGAGCACGAGCGCTTGGGATTTTTTGAGAAGCGCTTCGAGCGATTTCACCGTTGAGCGGTCTTTGACGTACGGATCGAACGTTTCAATTTTCGCGTGATGTTTTTTCAAGTGCTCGATCACCTTGAAAGCGGGGGATTCGCGCAGATCATCGATATCGGCTTTGTAGGCGAGACCCAGGACGCCGACTCTTGTCCCGTTGAGCGGCAGTTTGACGGTATTCAAGGCGTCCTGCAAAAGCTCTACGGCGTAGGCCGGCATGCTGTTGTTGATTTCCCGGGCGATTTTCAGGAACCGATGATCGAAGCCTGACTGTTTGGCGCGCTCTATGAGGTAGTAGGGGTCGACCGGAATGCAGTGACCGCCGACGCCGCAGGAAGGGAAGTGCGCCATAAAGGCGAATGGCTTCGTCGCCGCGCCCAAGATGACGTCTTTGACATCGATATCCAGCACGGCGAAAGAGCGCGCCAGCTCGTTGACGAAAGCGATATTAATATCACGGAAAGAATTTTCCACGATTTTCACCGCTTCGGCTTCGCGAATGGATTTCATTTTCCGAATTTCGCTATCGACAATCGAGGTATAGAAATTATAGGCCAAGCAAAGGCCAGTCTCATCAAACGATCCGACCACGCGCGGAATGTTGGTAACGTTCCACTTGGGATCCCCGGGATTGATGCGTTCCGGACAATGGGCGAGATAGATGTCAATGCCTACGGTAAAGCCAGCTTTTTCGAAAATCGGCTTGATGATTTCCTCGCTCACGCCCGGGTTGACGGTCGACTCCAGAACAACCAGAGCGCCTTTTTTGGCAGAAGCGGCGATCTGCGTGGACGCCGCAATGACCGGAGTCAAATCCGGGTAATACATTTTGTCCACCGGGGTGGGAACGCAGATAAGGAAAATATCTGCTGACTTGAGTTTTTTGGGATCGCTCGTGGCATCAAAACGATGCTTGGGAAAGTGCTTTTCCAGGAACGCGTCCTTGATAGAGCTTTTGCCTTGTTTCAGAAGGGCGATTTTTTTCTTGTCCGTATCGAAGCCGATCACCCGGTAACCGCGTTCTTTCGCTCGCACTGCCAGCGGCAATCCCACGTACCCCAAGCCCACCACGGCGACTATTTTAGCCTTCTTTCGAATCATATGAGATGTGAGAGGTAAACTAGTTCTATTGTACGGAACATTTCCCTCTCTGGCAAGGTAAAATAGTATTTTTCTCTTTTCACATACCCTCGGCGAAGAAAAGGATTTCTGGTACAATGGGGGTATGCGTATCGGCATCAATGCTTCATTCTTGCGCAAGCCCGGCACGGGGATCGGGCAAGTGACTGTCAACTTTCTCAGAAAGTTGACAGAGTATTCTGTATCAGGTATCACGTATCAGGGAAATGCAAAACACATGATACGAGATGCGGAATATGTTCTTTACTCTGAAGAACCTATCGATATCCAGTTGCCATCAAATTTTAAGGCTCGATACTTTCTCCCGCGCTGGTGGAAACGCGATGATCTGTTCCGAAAGTATCTTTGGGAACGGGTGCTTGCTTATAAAGCTGAGAAAGACAAGTGCGATGTTTTCTTGAGCCTCTACCAGTCCGCTACTTCTTTTGGAAGCTACAAGCTACCAAGGCATGTGATGGTGGTACATGACATCATACCTGAGTTTTTTCCAGAATATGTAACGAAGTTTTCACAGCGTTTCCATTGGCAGGCGGTCAAGAAGGCTATCCGGCGGGCGGATGCTATCATTGCCATATCGGAATCAACCAAGCATGATTTGGCTTCAATCGGCATTCCGGATCAGAGAGTTACAGTGGCGTATCCTGATGTGGCGCCGCGGTTTCGTCAGACAATCCCTCCGGAAGCAGTTACGGCTATTTTGAAAAAATACGACTTGCCCGTGAGTTATATATATCATGGCGGGGGATTGGAAATACGCAAAAATGCAGAAAGGCTTTTGCGGGCGTACGCGAAGCTTGTATCTACTCCTGCTCTCCTTTCCAAGGGGAGCTCCCGAGTCTGCGAGGGTGAGGGGTCTAAAGAAATCCTAAACCCCTCCTCAATCCTCCCCTTAGAAAGGGGAGGAGGAAGAGATGTCCCTCCGTTAGTAATTTCCGGAAAGATTTTCGATACGACGAATAAACTGGCGACGGACGTCACGGGGCTGATACAAAGGTTACAGCTGGAAGGAAAAGTGAAGCTTTTGGGTTTTGTACCGGACGAGGATTTGCCGGCGCTGTATCAAGGAGCGCTATTCTTCGTCTATCCATCTCTCTACGAAGGCTTCGGCCTGCCGATCCTCGAAGCGCTCTGTATGGGCGTGCCGGTACTGGCTGGTGACAACTCTTCGCCTCGAGAAGCGGGAGGGGCGGCGGCGCTCTATGTCGATGCGGAAAATATCGATTCGATCGCTTCGGGTATGGCACGCCTGCTCTCCGATGAGGTACTGCGCCAAGCGCTCATTTCCAAAAGTCAGGCGCAGGCGCTACAATTCAGCTGGGAGAAATTTATCAAAACAGTGTTCAGGGTTTCGTTTCCAGAATGAAAAATATGCTTCCCACCCTCTCTCTACCTTTCGGATGGAATATGAACAAGCTGATGCTTGTGTTATTCAACATATTTGCCGGTATCGTTCTTATCGCTCTTTCTCATAACGGCGTCCTGCCGCTTGATTCTGTCAATTTCATTTTCTTTTCTTGTGTCGGCTTTCTGTTCGCACTCTATCGTCCGGGGTGGGCCTTTCTGTTCCTTATCGGCATGCTTCCCTATGAGATCATCAGTATCGCCCCAGAGAGTTTCGGCATCGCAATTCGGCCGTATCAGTGGCTGCTCGTTTTAGTCGCGTTGGCCCTGCTGGTCCGTCTCGCACTCAAACGCTTTCCATTAGATAAATTGGTTCCGAATTTCTGGGATATGAGCGTTGTTATTTTCAGCATAAGCACATTCCTTTCGGCGTTCATGAGCGATCATAAAACTATTGCCATAAAATTAAGCATCATTCTTTTTTCTTTTATCCTTCTTTATTTTGTCACGCGGATATTTGTGCGTTCGATTGATGATGTACGGATGCTCCTGCCGTTTCTCCTCTCTTCTTTCTTGGTCATTACTCTTTATGCCATGTGGCAAAACCTTTTTTTCATGAGCGGGAGAGAAAGCTTCGAAGTAATGGCGGGGCGACCCAACGCCACTTTTTCCGAAGCTGATTGGCTGGGTGGATACCTCGCGATGATGATTACAGCGCTTATCGCGCTTATTGTTTCCCCATCGCTCGTCTCGAAATATGCCTCAATCAAACAGACCCGGCTCATAGCATCGATGCTGCTTTTTTTTGGTTTCATCGCGCTTATTATTACAGTCAGCCGGAGCGCGTGGCTTTCGGCGCTGTCCGGCATACTGATAGCGCTTGTTCTTTTTGGCTGGCAACGAGGCGTCTTTGATGCGCTTCGCTGGCAGAACAGGCAGGTTCTCAAAAGAGCCTTCTCTGTCATGTTTTTCATTGCCATCCCATTTTTCCTGGCGCTTTTAGCGGTCTTTGTTTTTGGCTTGAGTCCGTTCGATCTCCTTGATCGTAGTAAGAGCATCGCTTCGGGCGAACAGAAAATCACCATCGCCTGTGAGAAGGAAATCGTTCTCCCGAAAAAAATCGGCTCCATAGGAGAGTTAGCGAGTTTCGGCTGTAGTCATATCAATTTGGAGGATATTGCGGCCGAACGCACTGCCGGACGGTATGTGGCAGAAGTATTGCGTAATGACCCAAATGTTGAGATTCGTCAGAGTATTTACACAAAAATAACCCTGCTTATCAAAGAACATTGGCTTACGGGTATCGGGTTCGGAGTGGTATCGCAATATCTCGGCGCAGATGAACGGCCAGCCTCGCCGAGTCTAGGCGGGGGCGCGGGATTCAATGCGAGCAACATCTTCTTGGAGGTTTGGCTCGGGGCGGGCATCGTCGGATTTCTGGCTTTTATCTTTTTCTGGTTCGGGCTCGGTCTCCGATGGCTCTTCATGGCCTGTCAAGGAAACTCCCCTCTGGCTCTCGTCCTCGGATCAATGTTCATCTCCATCACCGTCTTCAATCTTTTCAATTCCGGACTATTTCTCGCCTGGTTCTTCGTTTTCCTCGCCTTTCTTGTCATGCCTGTCTCAGAAACTGCTCATGAATAATATTCACAAGACAATCGCTATCGATATCCGCTTGCTTGGCAAACGACGGACCGGGGATGAAACGGTTTTTTTTCATTTGACGAAAGAAATCCTCAAGCTTGATAAGAAAAATAAATATTATCTTCTCACTGATGAGAGAGAAGCAGCAAAAATCGCCTCGCTCTATGCTTATCTTGATTGTGTGGGACAAGAAAATGTTGCCATTGTTTCTTTGCCGACTGTTAATCGCTTCCTCTGGAATCTTTGGACCTTGCCCAAATATCTTTTTCAACAGAGGATAGATATTTTTCATACTCAGTATATTTTGCCCCTGTGCTCGCCGCAGCGCACAAAAATAATCACCCATATTCATGATGTCTCTTTTCGAGCCTTCCCAGAACTTATCAGCTGGATTGATCGTTTCTTTTTGGCTCTTCTCATTCCGCGTTCGCTGAAAAAAGCCATTCGCATCATTGCCGTTTCACGGTTTACCAAAGAAGAAATTGTAAAATATTATGCTGTATCACCCGATAAAATAACGGTCATTGCCAACGCAGCAGGAGAAAACTTTCTTAAAAATACCAGGGGAGATGCAAAAAAGGAGCGGGCTGTGAGGGAAAAATACCATCTTCCGGAACATTTCATTATCGCCGTCGGCACGCTCCAGCCGCGCAAGAATATCCCGTTCCTCATCGATGCCTTCGCTGCTTTGCGGAAACGTCTGCCAGAAATAAAACTCGTGCTAGTCGGCAATCGCTCTGCCCACCATACTGACAAAGGGATCGACAGAGTCGTCGCAAAGCAAAATCTCGGGGAAAGCGTCGTTTTTCCCGGATACATCGAGGAATCGGATCTGCCGGCGGTCATCAGTCTGGCTCGGGTTTTCGCTTTTCCGTCGCTCTATGAGGGTTTTGGGATCCCGCTTTTGGAAGCGCTCTGCCAAGACGTACCGGTGGCCGCCTCTGATATCCAAAGTCTCAAAGAAGTCGGCGGCAAGGCAGCGCTGTACTTTGACCCAGAGAGCATTGCCAACTGCGAAGAAATATTGTATACTCTTTGTACTAATCAGGAACAAAGAACGGCTTTGATCAGACACGGTGAGGAACGCGTGCGTTTGTTTTCGTGGCAAAAAAGCGCCCGTCTCTTGCTTGACGAATATAATAAACTTTCATAATAAAAATGAATATGGCATCGGAAACACCCCGTATATTCGAAGACAATACTCTGCCGAAGAAAAGACGCTGGCTACGTATTACTCTATTGGTGATCGCCTTTTTGGCATTGGCCGGAGGAGTGTTTGCTTGGAAGACCGGCGCCATCTTGAACAAAATTTCCCAAGGCAACGCGAATATTTTTGGCAGCCTGATGAATTCTATTCCGGGCGTAGAGAAAAAACTTTCCGGAGAGAATGCCGGGCGCGTCAATATTCTTCTTCTCGGTATGCGCGGAGAAAATATCGTCGGGGGAGGATTGCTGGCGGATACCATCATGGTACTTTCCATCCATCCGAAACAAAATGATCAGGATACGACGCGTGCGTCGCTTATTTCGATTCCTCGCGATTTCTACGTGAAAGTGCCTGGCCGCGATGAACAGCAGAAAATCAATGCCGTCTATGCTCTCGGCGAGGAGCGCGCTCATGGCAGAGGGGGAATGGAAGACATGCAGAAGATCGTCGGAGAAGTATCCGGACTGAATATCCCGTACGCGATAGCCATTAATTTCCAGGGTTTCAAGGATCTCGTAAACGCCATCGGTGGCGTGACGGTCCATCTCGACCAGCCATTTGAAGAAGGCTTGCAATTCCGCGGCTTGAAAAAGCGCTGTGACGGCTTGAAATACACGGTGTTTTCAGGAGAATATGAAGAAAAAAGAATTCAGCGAAAAAATGGAACCTATTACGCCAATCCGAAACGCTACCCGCTTTGTTTCGAAAAGATGACAGCGGAGGTTATTGCCGAGCTTGAGTGCGGCGGCGATTTTAAGCTGCCGCAAGGAGACAATCTCCTCGATGGCGACAAGGCTCTCTGCTTTGCCCGTGCCAGAGAGACTTCCAGTGATTTTTCCCGCGCACAGCGCCAACAGGAAATTATCAAGCTGATCAAAGAAAAAGCTTTGAGTCTCGGAACACTGGCCGATTTTTCCAAAGTCAGCGCCATGCTGGACAGCCTGGGCGATAATGCCATTACGAACATGGAAGCCTGGGAGATGAAACGCCTGTTCGATCTGTACCAGAAAGCCGGAGATGCGGGCAATATCAATCAGAAGGTGCTTGATACTTCAGACGGGGGGCTTCTCTATTTTCCTGATCGAGACAGATACCCGGACGCCGGTTCTATTCTTCTTCCCTCGGGCGACAATTATGATCGCATCCAGGAACTCTTCCGGAACTCGCTGAACTAAGCAACTGTCTAAAAGTATTTTGCAGAGCGAGTCACATGGAAACCAAGGAGCTCACCATCGCTATCAATGGATACAAAAGTCCGGAACTGCTCCGGCTTTGTTTGCAGTCCATTTTCAAACATATGGAAACTTCTCCTATCGATTATGAAGTGCTGGTAACCGATAGCGCAACGGAGGAGGACACGGAAACGCTCATGCGGGAGGAATTTTCGCACGTACGTTTTTTCCCGTTCAGAGATAATGTCGGTTTCAAGACGCTGGTCAATACTTCCTTGAAGGAAGCCCGCGGTATTTTTATTTTTCTCATCAACAGCGATATCATCCTTATGGAAGAGACCATCCCGCAGATGCTCGATTATCTCAAAAAAAATCCGACCATCGGGATTCTTGCCCCCAAACAGCTGAATTTCAATGGAACGCTCCAACACAGCTGTTATCGCTTCTACCGGCCGCAAACGATTCTCTATCGTCGCACCTGGCTTTCCAAACTCCCTTTCGCCAAGAAGCATCTGCGCTGGTTCATGATGGATGATTATGACCGCAAAGAACCGAAAAGCGTGGATTGGGTGATCGGATCAGCGATGTTTACTTCTCAGGAGGCTGTGAAGGCGGTTGGCCGGATGGATGACCGGTTCTTTATGTATATGGAAGATGTCGACTGGTGCCGCCGCTTTTGGGAAAATGGCTACCAGGTGGTCTATTACCCGAAAGCGTTTGTTTATCACTACCACGCCAAGGGAAGCGCCAAGGGCGGTTTCTTCGGCTCCCTTCTCTTCAACCGGCTGACCTGGTATCATATCGGAAGCGCTCTGCGGTATTTTTGGAAATACCGCAACAAATCATTGCCTGTCGTACAATAATATGGAAAATTTACCACCCACACCGCCTGCACCACAGAACGAAAATGTAACAGCGCGTATCAACGAGTATGAGCGCGGCTGCAGGCTTTTCAAAAGAGCTTTCGTGTTTTTTTTGATACTTTTTTTGATCGGTGCGGCATTCTGGTCAGGGTATGAACAGGGGAAGCAATCCTCTCCTGCAAGCGGCACCGGGGTAGAAAATATACTCCCGCCGAACGAAGCGATCATCCTCAACAAGACAAGCCAGGATAAAACCGTCGACTTCTCGCTCTTCTGGAAGGTTTGGGGTCTGCTTAAGGATAAATACGTCGACAACCAGAAGCTTGATGCCCACGCGCTGTTTTACGGAGCCATTAAGGGCATGCTGGCCGCTACCGGCGATCCTTACACCACGTTTTTCGATCCGAAAGAAAATGCCGCATTCCATGAGGATATTTCGGGAACATTCGAAGGTATCGGGGCTGAAATGGGTATGAAGAACGAGATGCTGACGGTCATCGCTCCGCTGGAAGGAACGCCGGCCGAGAAAGCGGGACTCCTGGCGGGAGATAAAATCATCAAGATCGACGGCCAACCGACTGCCACTATGTCGCTTGATGAAGCGGTCAGCAAGATTCGCGGAACCGAAGGAAGCGAGGTAAGACTGACGATTTTCCGCAATGGCGATGAGGAGTCCCGCGATATCGTCATCAAGCGCGATGTCATCTTGGTAAAAAGCGTCCGTTTCGAGATGAAGGAAAACGCGATCGCTTATATCCGTATCAGCCGCTTCGGCGATGATACAGAGAAGGAGTTTCAGGGAGCGGTGAGACAAACCATCGACAAGAAAGCCAAGGGTCTTATCATCGATATGCGCAATAATCCCGGAGGATTTCTGGAAACGGCTGTCGACCTCGCAAGCACCATGATCCCTTCCGGCACAGTGGTCGTGATGGAAGAGAATGGAGCCGGAGAACGCAAAGAAATCAAATCCCTGGGCGGCGATGTGCTCGGCCGGATTCCGACCGTCGTCCTCATCAATGAGGGAAGCGCGAGCGCATCGGAAATTCTGGCCGGCGCCCTGAGAGACAATCGCGATAACGTGACGCTCATCGGCAAGAAATCCTTCGGCAAAGGATCGGTGCAAGAACTCATTTCCGTAAGCAAGGACACTGCTGTCAAGATCACCGTGGCGCGCTGGCTCACGCCTGCCGGCCACCAGATCAATACCGTCGGTATCGCTCCGGACATCGAGGTGAATATGACACGGGATGATATCGACAACAAGCGCGACCCGCAATTGGATAAAGCGCTGGAAATTCTTAAAGAAAAGAATGAGGAATGACGAACCTGCCCGAAACGCTTCCCGCCTTGGCGGGATGCGGGCGGGTCGAGAATCATGATTTAGCACTCTCCGCCAGCTGGCGGATGACGTGGTTTGCCTTTAGGCAGAAAACTTCCTATAATAGAACATGCCAGTAATCAGTTAATAAGAAATGCCATGAAAAAAACGCATGTCAAGCCGCTCGGCGAGAATGTGCTTGTTCACCCGGAAAAGCCGGAACAGAAAACGGCCGCGGGCATCTATCTGCCTGATACCGCGAGCCAAGAACGCTCTCAGCTCGGAACAGTGATGGCAGCAGGGGAAAGCGACAAGATCAAAGTCAAGAAAGGCCAGAAAGTCATTTTCCGGCGTTACGGAGGCGAAGAAGTCAAAATCGATGGCGAAGAATATCTTATTACCAGCTATAAGGACATCTTAGCGGTGATAGGGTAAACAACAGCAAGAAAAAAGAAAAAACGCCGAAATTACTCTGGCGTCTTTTCTTTTTTGTTTTGTATAGAACTTACGTAAATTAAAGTTATTCCACCCCTCCTTTCCAAGGAGGGGCAGGGGGAGGTTAGAATAAAACTCTCCAACCCCTCCTCAATCCTCCCCTTAGAAAGGGGAGGAGGAAAAGAAACTAGACGCGTAGGTCATAAAATGAATTTCTACGGCTCAAGCGGCAGTCCTGACAATGGAGAAAGGTATTTTCCGCCGGTCAGGGTACGCGCGGAATAGATTCCCAGATCGGAAAGACGGACACCGCCCTGGAAGGAGGCGAGGTCATTCTCGCCATAGACGACAATATGTCTTCCGGCAGGAACTTCACCGATGCGTTTTTCCAACTGATCAAGAGGGATGTTGGCAGATCCTACCAGGTGTCTTTTCTTGAAATTGTCTTCTGCCTGTACGTCAAGGATGAAGAGAGCGGGAGTATTTTGAGCCAAAAGTTTTTTGAACTCTTCTGCCGAAAGGTAGGTTATTTTCGACTGATCCACGAAAGAATCCGGATCGCCGATCGAGACAGTAGGCGCACTCATGCTTTTCCAGCCTTCAAAGCCGCCTTTGAGGAAATAATATGCGAAAGATTTCTCGCTCATGATATTTTTGGCCGCTGTGAACACTTCCGGATCGTTTTCAGAAAAAATAATCACCGTCATCTCATCTTTGGCCGGAGAAAAGTTTTGGAGAGAGCCTATCGGCAAAGAGAGCGCGTGCGCGATATGCTCCAGGGTATAGGCCTCTTGAGAGCGTACGTCGACGAGCGCTACCGAGTCTCCATTTTGGATTTTTTTCAAAAGAACATCCGGAGCTATCAAAGAGACCTCTGCTTCCCGAGAAGTATCGGTCGATACGGAAGCCGGGATCGCATCGGCATCTTCAAAGAAAATACTTTTGCTGATGAAATAAACGCCCACCGCTATGATCAAGAGACCGCCAATAAGGAGTGTCCGCTTGTCACGCCGATTGTCCGAATATGAAGCTGGCATATGCTGCATTGTTTACCCCGTTAGAGAATACCACGTGTCCTTACTAAGCGCTTTTATAAGCCAACAACAGACTCTCTTCCGTGTCATCCCGCACTTGATGCGGGATCCAGAAAAAATATCTCGGGAGAGCCTGGATTCCCGCCGGACGTTTATCCGCCGACCGGAGGACGGGAATGACATCAGACTTATCCAATGCCAGTTCGTAAAGAGTGTATTTTCCTATAGAGGAATAAGTTCTGCCAATGTCTAGTGTGAGTTCTCTAACGGGGTTCACTGCAGAAAACTTCCGATGATTTCTTTGTTGCCGAGCAGAAATTCGGCGATGGGCATATCCGTTTTCCCTTCCAATTGGACTGCTTCCAGGAAAATCACGCCTTCGCCTGTCTGCACGCCAACTTTTTCTCCTACTTCGAATACCTGGCCGACAGGATGCGCTACCTGCGGCGATTGCTTCTGAAAAGAGACAAAAAGCAATTTCAGGCGCAGAAGCTCATTGTCCTTTTTCCAAAAAGTGAATATGCCCGGCCAGGGATGGAGTGCCCGAAAGCGATTATAGATGGTCTCTGCCTCATCAGTCCAGAGTATATGGCCATCCTCACGCTCGATAAGCTGGCAGAGAGTAGCTTGGGCATTATCCTGCGGTAGAGGCGTAATAGCGCGCTCTATCCACAGCGGCAATGTCTCCAGAAGAAAATCGCGGCTTTCTTCGGCCGAACGGATACCCAGTGATTCTGCCGTATCTTTTGGGGCGATGGCGATTTTTTTCTGTGCCACGATATTTCCCGTGTCCATGCCTTCGTCCATGAGCATCAGCGTCACGCCCGTCTCAGTCGCGCCACAGAGAAGCGCATTCTGGATAGGCGAGGCTCCGCGCCATTTGGGGAGAAGCGAGGCATGCACGTTGATGCATCCGAAACCGGGAATAGCCAATATCTCTTTGGGAAGGATACGCCCGTACGCCGCCACGATAATGAGATCCGGTTTCAAGCTTTTTATTTTTTCTATCGCCTCCCGATCAAGCTTTTCCGGCTGTTCGATGGGAAGATGATATTTCAGCGCTTTCTTTTTGACAGCGCTCTCCGCCACTTCTTGTTTGCGGCCGACTGGCTTGTCTTTCCTGGTTATGATAC
>Ga0156127_141_pt1 | contig 18349 bp, 22 predicted proteins | sample RifCSPlowO2_02_FD_107780 | JGI IMG/M metagenome (GOLD analysis project Ga0156127, IMG submission 107780) | Candidatus Moranbacteria bacterium RIFCSPLOWO2_02_FULL_48_19
AATACCGCTATCGGGCGAATGTGATGGCGCTGGCGTTGACGGCCATGCTGGGGCTGTATTTTATCAAGAAATCCTTTACGATGAAAGATCAATTGAAAATTTCTCACACGACAAAAATGTAAAGTACCACTATTTACGCAATTGCGTAAATAGTGGTACTCTGTGCCGCAAGGTTAATTAAGGATAGATTTATCAAAAATGTAGGAGCAGTACTTTTTCCGCAATTGCGGAAAAAGTACTGCTCTAGAGCTGCATGATTGTATTATGAAAATAGCGGTATTGGTATCAGGCGGGGTGGACAGTTCGGTGGCTTTGCGTTTGTTGAAAGAACAGGGGCATGAGCTGACCGCTTTCTACCTCAAAATCTGGCTGGAAGATGAGCTGGCTTTTTTGGGCGAGTGTCCTTGGGAGGATGATTTGCAGTACGTGCGCGCCGTCTGTGAACAAGCCGGCGTGCCTTTGAAAATTGTTCCGTTCCAGAAAGAATACTGGGAGCGGGTGGTGGCGTATACAATCGATGAGGTGAAGGCTGGCCGCACGCCCAATCCCGATATGCTCTGCAACGCGCGCATCAAATTCGGCGCCTTCTATGATTTCATCGCGGACAAAAGTTTCGACAAGATTGCGACCGGGCATTATGCGCAGGTGGTCGAAGACCATCCTGAACTTGATTCAGGATCTAGATCCCGGATTAAATCCGGGACAGCAAAACAAGTTTTGCTTAGAATGTCGCCGGACACTATCAAGGACCAGACATATTTTCTGTCGCAGTTAACGCAAAAGCAGCTTTCTAGGGCCATTTTTCCGATCGGAGGATATACGAAAAAAGAGGTACGGGAGCTAGCAGAGAAATTCCAGCTTCCCAATGCCAAGCGTAAAGACAGCCAAGGCATCTGTTTCTTGGGGAAAATCCCCTTTGATAAGTTTCTGGAATATCATTTGGGGAAGCGGCCGGGAAAATTGATCGAATACGAGACCAGAAAGGTTCTGGGCGAGCACAGTGGATTCTGGTACTTTACGGTCGGCCAGCGGCGTGGCATCAAGTTGTCCGGCGGGCCGTGGTATGTGGTGAAAAAAGATTCTGAAACGAATGAAATTTTCATCTCGCATGGAGAACATCACGAAGAATTGGCGCGAGATTCATTTATTGTCAGTGGCTTGAACTGGATTGCAGGAGCGGCTCCAGAAAAAACTAAGCTCTCTGTTAAAATACGCCATGGCGCCAAGTTGTACCCGGCGACAGTTGAGTTTTTGGAAAACGACAAGCTGAAAGTTTCATTAAAAGAAAAAGACCAGGGCATTGCATCTGGTCAGTTCGCTGTCTTTTATGACGGCGAGTACTGCTTAGGTGGCGGAGTGATTAGCGGGTAAAAAAGTTCTTAAAAACCTCTTTTTACCACATCAGGGGCGATCGAGATGTGAAAACCGGATGATGCAGGTAGGATTCTCCTTGTAGTGCATGAGAACACCACCGTTTTGGGAAACATAATCTGGAATCTCGAACGGAACTTTTCCGCAAAACTCCATAATACCAGTGACTATCAGAGAAACCTTCCGGAAGCCAGTAGGGTCTCCACCAAGTAAATCTTTGGTTATGCACTCCTTGAAAATTCTCAAGCGCGGAGTGAGTCGGCGAGTTCTATACCAGGCCTGTCGGCGAGGGTTGATCCTGGGCAAGATTAAAGGAAAGTCACAAAATGGTTTGTTTAAGGGGATGGGAAGCAAGGTTTCTGCCAATACAACAACCAGTGGATAAGGAAGTACCAATCCTTCCTCGTTTTCCCAGTATCGATGGCCGTACACGTTGCACGGCAGAGTCAATTCAGAAAGAATAGTCATGGCGGCTCCTAATTGGTAAGGAATAGGTCAGAATAATTAAAAATAGTCACTATGTCAATCCGTAAAGAAAGTATTACATTTTTTGAAAAAATGCTTCTGGATTTTTACCAGAAGGCGGGACGGGAGCATTTGCCGTGGCGCACGCTCCGAAAAGCTTCGCCTCGGGGCGCGGGCAAGGCGGGAAAAATCACAGCGTATGAAGTTTGGGTAGCGGAAGTGATGCTCCAACAGACTCAAGTTTCGCGCGTGATCAGTTATTATAAGCGGTTTCTGAAACGCTTTCCGACGGTTCAAAAATTGGCGCGGGTATCGTGGGAAAAATTTCTGCCGTGCTACCAGGGATTGGGCTATTATACGCGCGGCCGTAATATGTTGAAAACTGCCAAAGAAATCGTTAACAAGTATCACGGAAAATTTCCGCGTGACAAAAAACTATTGGAAGACCTGCCCGGTATCGGGCCCTATACGGCGGCGGCCATCATGAGCTTCGCCTATGGTGATAACCATCTGGCTTGGGATACGAACCTGAAGCGGGTGATCGGGCGATTCTTTTTTGGGACGAAGAATTATTTTTCTTCCTCCTCCCCTCTGAAGGGGCGGGTTGGGGAGAGGTATAGAAAAAAGAACCCTTTCTCAATCTCCCACTTCTCCCACCCCTCACCCTCGCGGACTCGGGAGCTCCCCTCAGGCAGGGGAGCTGGAAGAGAGGTGCTGTCTTTTTCTCTCCCTGCGAAAATATTGAATGCCGCGCTCATGGATTTTGGGAGCGCCTTGTGCGTCAGCCGGCCCAAATGCGGAGCTTGCGCTCTACGGAGCCGGTGCGTGTATTATGCTGAGGGGGGCAAAAGAGAAATTGGAAATAAGAAACTGGTAACTGGGGAGAATAAAAAAGAAGACTGGGGGAATGCGCGAGTTGTTTTGTTTTTGCATGAGAATCACAAAAAATATTTTTCTGCTGATAAGAAAAAATTCCAGCCATTTTTTCTTCCGGCAGCATACAATACGCGCGCCAGCATCAAGAAATATTTTCAGGAAACATACCAGCTGATTCTCTCTGTCCGTCCGCCCTATGAGAGAGCGGTGCGGGGAGGGAAACCGGCGCTTTTGGTGAATGCCCAGATCCTTCTGGGAGAACCATCTTTTCGGGTATTTTCAAAAGAGGCCAGGGAGGAGTATAATGAAAAACTCGGACGTTTTCCGTCTCGAAGAGCGTAAATCGTAATATAATTGTATGGGAAAATTTATTGGGCTGTTGGTGATTCTCGTGGTTGTCGGGGGAGTATTTTTTTTCTTCGGTAGCGGTAAGCAGAAAGCCGAGGCGCCGGTTGTTTCCGAACCAGCGGCGCAGATGAGCGTACCGGCCGGGGAGACACGGGAAATAGTCGTGAAAGCCAGCAGCTGGGCGTTCGAGCCGTCAGAAATCCGCGTTAAAGTTGGAACAAAGGTAAGGATCATCTTGCAAGGTGTTTCCGGTACGCACGCCTTTGCTATTCCTGAACTGGGAGTGAATAGCCAGTCGGTGAGCGCGGGCGAAACAGCGATGGTGGAGTTTGCCGCGAGTAAAAAAGGCGAATTTTCCTTCAAATGTTCCGTTTTTTGCGGCGAAGGACACCAGGGTATGACAGGGAAGCTTGTTGTCGAATAAATGGGGTGTTTTTTGAGGAGCTGTTCCGATTCAGGCGGAGCAGCTTTTTTGCACTGGTAAAAAGTTTTGGGAGTGCTATACTGGAGAAAAATCCTTATGCAGCTGCGCGCCTTCAATGTCCATTTCTTTTTTCTCCTCCTTCTGGCCGTGGGGGCAGTGGTGTTTTTTATCTTCGAGCCTTTTCTGACGGCTATCGTGGCGGCCGCTATCCTCACCGCTCTTTTCAAGAAGCCGTATTACGCATTTGAAAGATGGACGCGGGGACACAGGGCGTGGAGCGCATTTCTCACCTGCCTCATGGTCATCGTCATCATCGTGACGCCTGTTTTCTTAGTCTTGAGCTTGGCGATAGGCGAGGCGAATGATCTGTATCATACACTGGGCGAGACATCGGCTCTGGAAAGGATCATCAATCAGACCGTCGAAACGGGGCGCACTACTCCCTACCTGAATATCTTTTTCGATACCCAAACGCTGAATCAGGAGCGCATCCTGGAAGATATCAGGCAGTTCAGCCAGAATGCCCTGGGGCTTCTTCAGGCGGCGTATCAAGGGATCACCCATTTCGTTTTCTGGATATTCGTGATGTTTTTCACGCTGTTTTATTTCTTGATCGACGGCAAGCGGGCCTTGAAATACCTGATGCAGCTTTCTCCTTTGCGCGACGAGCACGACAAACTGCTCATCACGAAATTCATCTCTATCAGCCGGGCGACGCTCAAGGGAACGCTTGTCGTCGGCGTGATCCAGGGATTGTTGGGAGGAATCACATTTTGGATCGCCGGTATCCCATCTCCGGCCATCTGGGGGCTGGTGATGGTGCTTTTCTCGATTGTTCCTATGGTAGGGACGGCTATCATCTGGGTTCCAGCCGGCATTATCATGCTCTTGCTCGGAGATATCTGGCAGGGCATCCTCATCCTTTCTATCGGAGCAGGAGTCATTTCAGTGATTGATAACATCCTGCGGCCCAAATTGGTCGGCAAAGATACTCAAATGCATCCGCTGATGGTATTTTTTGCCACCATCGGCGGGATCTCATTTTTCGGGCTACCCGGCTTTATCATCGGGCCGATCATCGTCTCTCTCTTTATGGCTTTGGGCGAGATCTATAGCATCGAGTTCCGCGATCAGCTCAAAGAGTACAATCAGTAGCTAGCTTGTAGGTGGTAGCTTTTTAGGAAAATCTCGGTTCAGAATCTACAAGCGACAAGTTAATAAGCTACAAGCTATGAATGGGTGGCAACATCTCCCGGAAACCATAGACCCGATCGCCTTCACGATCGGATTTTTTTCAGTGTATTGGTATGCAGTGTGGCTCCTCGTCGGATTTTTTGTTGTGCTCTGGCTTGCACTTCGGTTGGCGCGAAGAGGCGATGCACCGTGTCCCCCGAATGATACTTTTGATATGCTGGCGATCCTTTTTTTCGGCGCGCTTCTAGGCGGACGTATCGGTTACGTGCTTCTGTATCACCCGGACGTTTTTTTAGCATCTCCCATCGCGATATTTTCTCCTTATGACTTCGGGCGCGGAGAGTGGACGGGTCTTTCCGGCATGAGTTATCACGGAGGACTGGTCGGAGCAATAGCAGCTTTGGCTTGGTTTACCGGCAGAAAAAAACTCTCCTTTTGGAAGGCGGCTGATTTTGTAGCGCTCCTCGCTCCAGCCGCGATATTTTTTGGGCGGTTGGGGAATTTTTTCAATGTGGAGCTTCCGGGAAGAGTAACGGCAGTGTCGTGGGGGATGGTGTTTCCGGGAGTTCCGCCAGAAGGCGTTTTGCGTCATCCATCGACCCTGTATGAGGCTTTCTTTGAGGGCATAGTTCTGCTTATCGTACTTTTGTTCTTACGGCGCCTGGCGCGTTTTGACGGAGCACTGACGTGTTTTTTCCTGGGGTTCTATGCCATCGCTCGCTTCGGTTGCGAATACTTCCGTGAGCCGGACCCGCAGCTGGGGATTTTTTTCAGCCCGCCAACTGGCGGGTTTACTATGGGACAGGCGCTTTCTTTCGCGATGTTCTCTGCGGCAGTTGTGATTTACATATGGCTCAAACAGAGAAATCGTGTTAAAATTGTAAACAACGGCTAATCCGCTCTCTTTTCTACCATGCCGAGCAGTGAAACTTCGGCCGAGTATTGTAGAGGATTTGATATGAGTAGCAATAACGTGGGAGCGGAGTACTAATTCGTCATTTCCACAGTTTCTATAAAAACTGTCGAAGTTCTACTACCGGGTATGCTCGATAAAAAAATAATCGCTATTCTTGTCGGAGTGCTGGTGCTTGCGGTGGGATTCGTATATTTTGGTCTCAAGGACGGCGAGTTGCCAGCAACCGATGACCCGGCGGCCATTGTCTACTATTGGGGCGATGGCTGTCCGCATTGCAAGGTTGTGGATGATTTTATCGAAGCCAACAATATCGCGGACAAAGTGTTTTTTGAGAAGAAAGAAGTCTGGTCAAATAAAGCTAATGCCAATGAGATGAGCCGCCGGGCGCAGGCGTGCAATATCGAGCCGGAAGGGATGGGCGTGCCATTCGTCTACGGGGGCGATGGGAAGTGTTATGTCGGCGAGCCGGAGGTTATCAATTTCTTCAAAGCCAAGAGCGGTATGAACACAGAGACACCTGCTGAAACACAAAAGTAATCTTCATGAAATTTCCTTCTTCTCACCCGAACATATCAGGATATGGTCCGCAAAAGCAGAAGCGGGCGCTGGATATTTCCGCACCAAAAAAATCTTCCATTATTCGGATGCCTGTGCGCGATATGCGCGTGATAGAGCGCTCGCCTGCCATCTGCAAAAAGCGTGATCTGGATGGCGTGCAGAGAGAAAAGCTTACCTTCCTCACGCAGATGAGGGAGCGCTCACTCAAGGATGTTTTGTGGCGTTTCTTCCGTAAAGGAGAGCTCTACTTCCGGCTGGTGAGACGCCTGGTTTCGCGCTGCATCCCGGATATCGCTCCGCATAAGCTGCTCTACGGCTCCTTGGTAGGCGGGGTGGCGTTTGGGATGGTTTCTATGGCCTTTATGGAACACTTTTTCGGGCCGGGCGTTTTTGCCCGCTCACAAGATTCGGCGCAAGAAGCAAATGTTTCAACAACCGTGGCGGCAGCTCAAGAGGGCGCAGATATGAAACAGGCTGATTACAATAGCGAAACTGACATCTTTTTTGAATATTTCAATGAGACGACGGATGCGCAGTATAAGGAGACGGTCCAAAAAATGGTGAAGGGCTACCCGATCGAAGGGATGCTCTCCTATATTTTCGAGCAAGACCGGCTGACATCCGCCTTTTTGATCGGCATCGCCAAGAAGGAGAGCAATTGGGGCAAGCGCGTCCCGGTACTCAATGGGCAAGACTGTTTCAATTACTGGGGCTATCGAGGAGTGCGGCGGCTGATGGGAACGGGCGGACACACCTGTTTCAATAGCAGCAAGGATGCCGTGGATACGGTCGCCAAACGCCTCAGCACGCTTATTCATTCGGAAAAATTGGACACTCCGGAGAAGATGATTATCTGGAAATGCGGATTCAGCTGCAGCGGGCATAGCCGCGAAAGCGTGAAAAAATGGATCAGCGACGTGGATATGTACTTCAAACAGCTGAGCGACGAGTAGGAAGGCAGGAGAATATGAAAAATCCCTTGGATAAGGGATTTTTTTGTGTTTTAGTTTGACCCCGCACTAACTTTCGTTAATTTTTTTTATTTCCACTTATTTGGCTTAGCATCCTGCTGATGAGGTATTTTTATACAAACGCCGTGTTGGATGTTCAAGACTAAACGAAAGTTAGTGCGGGGTTGACGGAAAGTGGAAAATTTGGTATCCTCAAGTTTGCGTTTCAAATGGATTTTTGCCGTCTTTGACCTCTTTTGAGCAGACTAAAATCTTAAAACGTATGAAATTTTTTCCTTCAAAATTACTTGATGCTGAGAAAGAGCTGTACGGATGCTTAGCTCTTTTTTCGTTTGGTCTGATGAGTATTTTACCCGCTTCGCCGATAGCTCAGCGAGGCGAGCCCGCTTCGCCGCAGATAAACCCGAATATTTTTGCTTCAGAAGCTGAATCTCCCGATACGGTGGCGGGAGAAAAGGCGAGCAAAAACGCCGCTGATGAGCGCTGCCGCTTGCAGGCGGATGTTACGTTGTTTTTTGCCTTGCAGGAGCAAGGAGGCGAGGCCCTTCAAACTGCTGTTCCGTGCGAGAAAAATCCGCAGGTTTTCGCCAAGGTTACTGAGAAAGTCAGTCACAATTCTGATAAAACATTGGACGGCACGATTCGGGAAATGGTTGCTGGCTATCCGGTGGAGAGGATGGTTCCGGCTATTGCCGAATATGATCGGGGAGTGGCCGCGCTCATCGTAGGCATTGCCAAAAAAGAAAGCGATTGGGGGAGGCGCAGCCCGCGCGATATGAATGGAGATGACTGCTTCAATTACTGGGGATACAAAGGGGCGGGGAGCCGCGGGGTGGCGATGGGGCACGGCTGTTTCGGCAGTCCCGAAGAAGCCGTGGCGGCTATCGGCGATCGTCTCTCGCAGTTAGTCGCTTTGCGCCGGACGAGCGAGCCGAAAAATATGATTATTTGGAAATGCGGTGCCAGTTGCCAAGGGCATACTGATGCCAGTGTGAAAAAATGGATTGCCGATGTCTCTCTCTATTATGATCGGATTGCAATTCACCCCGTTACCTATAAACACGAATAGAAGTCATAGCTTAATTCGTAGCCGATAGGCGGCTACGCCTTACAGTTTTTAAGCAAAGGAGATACTCATTCGTAGGTAACGGGGTAAAGTAATTTTTTTCGTGGATTCGATTCCTCGGCGGTACCCTGTCGAGGGGTTTTTTATTTTTGACCCGCCCGCAATCCCGCCTAGCGGGATGGCGATTCGAGCAGATTCGCAACTTTTCAGGTATAATGGTTTTGTACCTTTTGTATTGCTCTCTTATGTCGTGGATAGTGGTAGCGCTTTTCGGATATTTCTTGAACGCCGTGGCGGCGCTTTTTGACAAGTACCTGCTGGCGGAGCGTATCAAGGCGCCGGCCGTGTATGCTTTTTTTGTTTCTTTGTTCAGCCTGTTCGTTCTCCCCGTCGTCTTTATCGGTCTTCTGTTTATCAATTTGAAGGCGGCCGGAGCGGCATCTTTTGGCCCTCTATTTTTCAATTGGCAGACGACCGGTCTTTTCCTCTTGTCAGGCGCCCTCTTTCTCTATGGGCTGGTGGCCTTATATATCGCCGTGAAAAAAAACGAAATTTCCCGCATAACGCCCTTGGTCGGGACAGTTATTTCTCTCGTGGCTATCGGCGCGGGTATTTTCCCGGGCATTTTTTCAGAAGCCGCTTTTTCTTCGACCCATATTTTGGCGCTGGTTCTTCTGATTGGCGGAGGGCTCTTGGTTTCTTTCGATCTGCCGCTCCGGAAGCACGAGCATATTTCTTTCTCGGTTATTGTCGCGGGTATCGCTATGGGCGTATCGCTTCTCCTCTTGAAGTATGGGTTTGGAGAGGCGAATTTTGTCAGCGGACTCATCTGGTCGCGTATAGGGATGTTTCTGGCGGGGCTAAGCCTCCTTTTGATACCGGTATATCGCGGGCAGATACTTGGAGAGATACGTGCATTTTCTGGAGTCTCTCGTTCGGCCGTCCATACTGGAGCAGTCTTTGTGCTTAATAAAGCCTGTGCTGGCGGGGCGACTTTCCTTCTTATCTATGCGACATATCTCGGTCCGGTTTCTTTCATACAGGCGCTTTCCGGAATGCAGTATGTTTTTCTTCTTCTCTTGGCTCTGCCGCTATCACTGCGTTATCCGAAGGTGTTCGGCGAAAGACTGTATTTCTGGGATTGGTTTCAGAAAGCCTGCGCTATCATCATCATCGGACTTGGCTTGTGGCTCGCCGCTATGAGCGGAATAAAACTTTTAATGTAATACCTAATTTCCAATATCTAATTTCTAAACAAAGATTTGGAAGCTAGGTGTTGTTGGGGTTTCATTAGATATTAGGAATTAGATTTTAGAAATTATTTATGAGGCATTTATTCAAGGTTATCGGATTGGTTTTTCTATCGGTCTTTCTGTTGATACTGCTTGTCTTCGTGTACTTCAATCTTCCCGATCCGGCTCCGCGCGCGGATGTGAAACTGGGGATGACATTTTCGGCGCGGTATGCGACGGCCCTCGGGCTGGACTGGAAGCAAACGTACCTTGCGCTCCTCGATGATATCGGGGTCAAGAAACTGCGCCTGCCGGTGTATTGGGACCTCGCGGAACCGAAGGCAGGCGAATATTTTTGGGACGATCTGGATTGGCAGTTGACAGAGGCAGAGAAGCGTCAGGCAGACGTTATCCTGACTATCGGGCAGCGGGTGCCGCGATGGCCGGAGTGCCATATCCCGGGCTGGGTCGGATCAGATGATCAGCAGCGGCAGACTGATCTCTTGCGTTTCATGGGGAGAGTCATTGAACGCTATAAAAGCCATCAGGCCGTTACCATGTGGCAGGTCGAGAATGAGCCTTTCCTCGTTTTTTTCGGCATATGCCCGCCCTTTGATAAGAATTTTTTGGATCAAGAAATCGCGTTTGTCAAAAGTCTGGATGCGACCCGTCCGGTGCTCTTGACGGATAGCGGAGAATTGTCGCTCTGGGTCGGCGCGGCCAAGCGCGGCGACGTATTTGGCACCACGATGTACCGCCATATCTGGAGCCCGAAAGTCGGAGGCTATTTCACTTATCCGATCGGACCGAATTTTTTCCGTGCCAAGGAATGGCTGGTGCGAACTTTTACGAAACAAAAAAACTTCATAGTGATCGAACTGCAGGCGGAACCATGGGCGTCTGGCTGGATAGCCGATATCCCGCTCCAGGAGCAGTTTCGCACGATGGATGAGACCAAGCTCTGGGAAAATGTCGACTATGCGAAGCGGGTCGGTTTCCCGGAGGTGTATCTGTGGGGCGGGGAGTGGTGGTATTGGATGAAGGAGAAAAAAGATTATCCGGCTGTTTGGGACGAAGGAAAAAAGCTCTTTAGCGAACAGCAGTAATGTGGGGCCAAAAATTAAAATTCAAAAATCAAAATGGAAAATGACCCGTCTCGCCCGCCTAGACGTCGAGGCTGGCCGAAGGCTTCGCCGAGGCGGACAGATTAAAATTCAAAAGTAAAAATACTCTTCCAAATTTTACATTTTGCTTTGTCATTTTGATATTTGATATTTGCATTTTTCATTGACACGATATGACTCGAAAGAGAAAAACGGAAGCGCTAGTGCTTATCATCCACAATGTGCGGAGCGCTCACAATGTCGGGGCTTTGTTCCGGACGGCAGATGGGACTGGGGTAGCACAGGTTTTTCTCACCGGTTATACGTTGGCGCCTTCCAGGGAGGGGGCGTTTTTTCTCACTGCGGCGGAGAAAGCATTACAAAAGACCGCCCTGGGCGCTGAGAAAAGCGTGTCTTGGAAGAAATCAGCGTCTCTTCGAAATACCCTTGCTGCTTTGAGAAAAGAAAAATTCGCGGTTGTGGCGCTCGAACAGTGCGAAAGAAGCATCGATTATCGGAAATACGCCTCGAAATCGAGCGTGGCGCTCATCGTCGGGAATGAAATCCGCGGCGTCGATGCGAAAATTCTGAAACAATGCGACGCCATTATCGAAATTCCGATGCACGGCAAAAAGAATTCGCTCAACGTATCGGTGGCCGGGGGTATTGCTCTCTACCAAATAAAGGGTACAATGGAGGAAAGGGGGTAGGTATTCAATGAAAAAACACACATAAAATTATGTCTCAGCGGACTACTTTGTTTCTCATCTTGGTAGCGGTTTTTGGAGTTTTGTTTGTGAAATGGCAAGGAGCCTATTTTTTCACGGATTCTGTGCGGGCAGAGAAGAGCAATTCTGAAACGACGCTTATTGCGCCATCGGGTAACACCGCCACGGAATCGAAGAAAGATACTGAAACAGACATCAGGACAGATACCAAGACAGATACTGAAACAAATGTGCCATCCGAAGATACTGCCAAAAAGAAGGAAAAAACTTCTCCAAAACAGACCATAACGATTACGCCGCCGACGTTTACCGCTTCGACTGCATCTTCTGGCACGGAGTCGAAGAAAGATTCCAAAAAAGACACCGAGAAAGACACCAAGCCAGGCACGGCATATGTCGCGCCGGCATCAGGCTCGTTGCAAGTGACGACGACGGCTCAGGATGCGGAGCGCGTAGAATATTATAGCCAGGGCAAAAAAAGCGATACCGAAACGTATCTGGGCGCGGGAAAGAACACCTCTTTCGGGGAATGGAGCCTGAACATCGATGCGGCCAAGCGTCTGCCGAATGGCGAATATGATGTTTCCGCAAAAGCACAGCGGAAAGATGGCACGGTGGTACAGAGCCAGCCGGCTCAATTGAATGTGGCCATTCCCGAAAACCGGATTTCGCAGGTGGAAAAGGCGAAGTTTGAAAATTCAAAGGCGGATACGGATGGGGACGGCGTTTCTGATAAGGAAGAGATCCGCCTCGGAGCCAATCCGGAAGCGGCCGATACTGACAAAGACGGCTTTCTGGACGGCGATGAGATCAAAAATGGCTTTGATCCGCTCAAGTTTTCAGTTGGCGATAAGAGCGACAAGATAGTTTTTGAATCGCCACAAAAGGTCGTGGCGAATGCAGTGGATGAACCAGAGAAGAAAGTCAGCGACAAACGTTTCAGGGTAGATACGGTAGATCTGGTTGATACAGGAAACGCCGGGAAGAAGGCAACGAGATTTTCCGGAAAGGCTCTGCCGAATATGTTCATTACGCTGTATATCTACAGCGACCCAATTATTGTGACAGTGAAGACGGATGCGGAGGGCAACTGGACATATGACTTGGACAAAGAACTACCGGATGGCGATCACGAAATCTTTGTGGCTGTGACGGATAATGTCGGGAAGATTTCAGCCCAGAGTGAAGCCTTGCCTTTCGTGAAGACCGCTCAAGCGGTCGCGATAAAACCGGCAGCCGCCGCTGCGGCGGAAGCTCTGCAGAATGCATCGCCGCTCGATCGCTCACGGACGGAGTTTATCATCATGGCTATCGTCATAGCGCTCAGTTTTTTGGGGATAGCTCTGGTAGTGATCGGCCGCAAGGCATCCGTAATTTGAGTAAGAGGAATTCATGCTGAAAGGTACGTTTGAAAAAGGTCTGCAGTTCACAAAACGGAATCCGGAGATTTTTTACTCATTGTTTCTGATTGCCGCCGTAACCGGAGCCTTGTTTTTCAACAGCTACTATTCTCTCCAAAAATTCCAAGCCACATCTGATGCGCTTCTGAAAAGCAAGGCGGTGCTCGCGGAAAACATTTTCCGTATTTTAGGGAGCGATATTCTGAAAAATACCACCCTGCTCCAAGGTAAATTGGATCAGATAAAAGAAGAGAACAGCGATGTGACGGATGTAGCGGTGTTTACTCGCGCGACTGACGAAGCGCCTTTTATTGTTGCCGCCTCGACTGATCACGGAGTTGTCGGTTCTGTCGTGGAAGAGACGGCTTTGCCCTATCTCATCGCGTGGCAGGATGCGCGGATCGTTCCGGCGTTTCTCACCAATGAGAATGGCAAGCGCTATTGGAATGTCGTAAAAAAAGTGACGGATGCGGATGGTCGCGGGCTGGGTCTGGTGCTTTTCCAGCTCTCGCTCGAGGAACATGATGCCTTCGTACGGAGAGCGATTCTGCAGGTGTACGGAGTGGCCATCCTTTCGCTTATCTTCGTGTTGCTTCTCCTCATGAATCATATGCGCTTTTTCCGCTATGCCCTGCGCGCAGCGAAGCTGGAAGAAGTGGATCGCATGAAAGATGATTTCATTTCTATGGCGAGCCACGAGCTGAAGACGCCGCTCACGGTACTCCGCGGATACGTCGATCTTTTGCGGGACGCTACCTTGAAACCGCGCGCTGTGGAGGGAGAGAAGCAGGCAGCCGAATATTTGGAGAGTATGGATGCTTCCATTGTGCGCCTGGATAATCTTGTGGAAGACATCTTGAACGTTTCCCGCCTCGAGCAGAACCGTCTGCCTATCGAATTGCAAGCTGTCGACACGGCTGTCCTGCTCGGCGCTTTGGCAAAAGAATTTTCATTGCTCGCCAAGAATAAGGGGCTGACATTCCGCTATGAGCCGCAAGCGGTGGCGCCGGTCACTGCCGATCCGGAACGCCTGAAACAGATACTCGTCAATCTTTTGGGCAATGCCGTGAAGTACACGCCAGCCGGGAACGTGGAGCTTTCCGCCAAAGAAACGGATGATGCCGTTATCGTGACGGTAGCTGATACGGGGCTTGGTATTTCCGCTCCATCTCTCGAACATTTGTTCTCGAAATTTTATCGCATAAAAACCGATCAGACGGCCAAGATTTCCGGCAGCGGGCTCGGCCTCTGGATTTCCCGAGAGATTGCGTGTAAGATGGGAGGGGATTTGACGGCTGAAAGCATCGAGGGGGTCGGGTCGCACTTCCGCCTGCGTTTGAAGAAACATCCACGATAATGCAGATTCGCATATATGCCCGGTGGGACAACCTTTAAAAAAGATAAAAAAATGTGGCATTTCATGGAAACGGGGAGTTTTGCGTAAGTCTGTGTGAGGTCCGCATAGGTCTGTGATATGAAAAAAAACAAGATCGCTATTTTCGACATTGATGGGACGATTTTCCGCAAAAATCTCCATTTTGAGCTGATCAATGAACTGACGTGGATGAAGATTTTCCCTACCGTGGCCCGCAATACATTGACGGAGATCTATACGAACTGGCTGGAGCACGAAGGGACGTATGAGGATTATCGCAAAGCTCTCGTGATTCTTTATTCAAAGCACATCAAAGGGTGTTCGCAGGAGGAGGTGCTCAAAGCGAGCCGGATCGTTGTTCCTTTTCATGCCAAGCGCACCTATATTTTTGCGGAAAAGCTTATCAAGAAATTGCGTGCCGACGGATACCATCTGATCGCAGTTTCCGGTTCGCCCGTCGAAGTCGTTGAGGAGTATAATCGCGATTATCTCAGATTCGATTATGTGTTCGGGAGCGTTTATGCGCTGGATGAGGAAAAACGCTATACGGGCGTAGCGGAATTTGAGCCTTCCAAGAACAAGGGACATGTGGTAGAACAGTATATGTATGAGCACAAGCTCACTTTCGAGGGTTCTTATGGCGTGGGTGATACGGAGTCGGATATCAGCTTCCTCAAGCTGGTGGAAAATCCGATCGCCTTCAACCCCAACCAGAACCTGAAAGCGGCAGCGGAAAAAGAACAGTGGAAGATAGTTGTGGAAAAAAAGGACGTGATCTACGAGATAGCTCCGGAACGCTTTAATTGAGCCATATATCTGAAGGTATGCCCGGTGGAAAAACTTCGATATTCTGAACTTTATTGTGCTATATTTGAAGTGATGGCCTGTTTGGTATAGGACGAGGTTATTTGCAGGGATTTTAAAATCATATTATCGAAGTATTGCCACCGGGTATGAATCTCAACAGCTTCTTCGACAATTTCATGCAAAAGACGCTGTGGTTGTGGCTGCCGTTTTATGCTTTCTTCGATCTGATCAAGGAGCTTCTGGAGCGTTTGGATAAGAAGTAACTCGGTATGCCCGGTAGTAGAACTTTGAAAGAAGAGAAAAAAAGTAATGTCCACAGGGGGTTCATTCTTAGAAAAGGGGCTAGACAATGCTGTGTAGGTACTGTAAGAATTTATTCAAAGTTTTACTACCGGGTATGTCTTCTCTTTCCAGATTCTCTCCAATTTTCTTGCGCGGGCTGCCGCTTTTTATATGGATGGGAGTGATTTTCTTCTTTTCTTCTCTGCCCGGGAGCGAGCACCCGTACCAGATAACGCTCTCATATTATATGGAGCGCAAAGGCGCGCATATCATTGAGTACGCGGCACTCATGCTTCTTACGGTGCGTTTCGCGACGGCCATTTATTCTCGGGAAACATTCGAAAAGATTCTTCTTCTGGCGGCGGTTTTTTCGATCACCTACGGAGTTTCAGATGAATTCCATCAATTCTTTGTTCCATACCGCGGCGCCAAAATGAGCGACGTACTCATAGATGGATTGGGAGCACTTTTGATAGGGGCATCCCTCTGGCTTATCATGAATATACGCTATCGCAAAAGGTAGATTCTTTGTCGAATACAAAAAACTCCTGTTTCTAACAGGAGTTTTCTATTGACGCGGGAAAATTACTTCACTTTTTCTACAAATTTTTTGAAAATATCCGGATTCTCGACTGCGAGAGCGGAAAGCACTTTGCGGTCGAGTGCGATATTTTTGGTCTTTGCGATGGCGATGAACTGGCGGTACATCAGCCCGTGCAAGCGGAGCGCCGTATTCAACCGCGTAATCCAGAGGCTGCGGAAACTGCGCTTTTTGGAGCGGCGGTCGCGGCGGGCGTATTTGCCGGCCTTGATGACAGCTTCTTTGGCTTTGGTGAAGAGATTCTTCCTGCCCCAGCGAAAGCCCTTAGCCGCTTTGAGAACATTCTTGTGGCGTTTCTTGGTCATTATTCCTCTCTTGATTCTGGTCATAAGGCTTACTTACAACTTACGACTGACGACTGACGACAAATGCGAATCAGAATGGCAGACGGTATGTTGTGGGTCGTTAGTTGTTAGTCGATAGTTAGTTTAAAACGAATACGGAAGGGAATTTTTGATATTCTTTGCGACGGCCGGGTAGACGTTATTGTCCTGGCGCTTGGCTCGGGACTGTTTGCCAGTGTCGCGGGAATTGTAGTGATTCTGGCCGGTGGCGCGAGTCTTCAGTTTTCCGCTGCCGGTGATCTTCACTTTTTTGCTGACTGACTTTCTGGTTTTGAGTTTTGGCATAGTTTTGAAGATGAATAATGAATTATGAATTACGAATCATGAACAGGAACCCAAAAATCATAATTCCTAATTCCCTATTCCTAATTCTAGGGCTACTCCGTCACGATCAAGGCGGTGAAGCCCATCGGCCCGCGTTTTACCTCTTCTTCGAAGCGGTGCGGGACAGCGATGCTTTTCAAGAACTGGTGGAGGTTTCCCCTGGCTTTTTCGTGCATCGCTTTTTCCCGGCCGCGGAGCACTATTTCGACCCGGACTTTATTGCCTTTGGTGAGGAATTTTTCCGCCTGTGTCTTTTTGAAAAGAAGATCGTGCGCGTCGGTGCGGAAGCCGATACGGATACCCTTGGTCTCGACTTTTTTCTGTTTGGACTTGGCCTGCTGTTCCTGCTTGGCCTGGCGGTATTGGAGCTTGCCGAAATCGGTCACCTTGCAGACCGGCGGGACCGCTAGGGGAGAAACCTCGACGAGGTCGGCTTCCTGTTCCCGCGCCAATTGCAGTGCGGCTGCGATATCCATCGTGCCGCGATTCATACCCGCGATATCGATGACGACTACCTCTGGAGCCAGGATCTGCTCGTTCACGCGCGAACGGATCTTGACCTGCATTTTCGGTTTCGGCCGATTGTGGCGCCTTCTTCTCATGTATCCTAATCATCACGAATTAATCCACAAATTTACACGAACATAAAGTCTAAAAATAAACCTTTTGCGCCCATTCGTGGCATTATTCGTGTTCATTTGCGATTCAAGTGGAGTTGATGGGAATTGCACCCATGTCCAGAAACATTTTCCCAAAATATTCTACAAGCTTAGAGTGCTTTGTGTAATGAAAGAGGTAAAAAGCAGACAAAAAACTCTTACATTTTTTTCTTTTGCAATACAACTTGAGGCTGAAAGAAAAAGAAATGTCCTCGCGTCGTCTCGATGATATGACACCAGAGGTTCTTTATCGAGAATCAGGATTCTGATGGCTCAGCGCCAATCGTTCCGAAGCTCCGAAGAGCGAAGGACGAATTAAGCGAGAGCAAGAGCGAAAGACGGAGCAAATGCTTGCGCAAATGCGTTCTTTGCCTTGGTGATGAAGTTTGCATTTATCATCGTGAGAACGATTTTTACGATCATGTTCTCAAGATCGGCTTGCCTATTTTGAAAGTACGCCCTGTCGAGTCTAAACAACCCCATTCGACTTGCTTCATTAAGTAAGGCGAATAAGAACGTTTAAATGATTTTAGAAAAAACCAGATAGACTACGATTTTTGAATCATGAATCTGGAATCATGAATCAAGAAAGATTCTAAACTCTTATTCCTGATTCTCTATTCGTAATTCCTAATTCTGTTTTAGCGTTCTTTCTATGCGGCGCGCGGCCTCTCTTTTGCCGATGTCGGAACGCTTATCGTAGGACTTTTTCCCTTTGCCGATGGCAAACTCCAACTTGACAAGTTGTTTCCTAGTATACAGGCGAATGGGCACCAGTGTCAAGCCTTCGGTGCGGGATTTTCCGATGAGAGAGCGGATTTCCCGCTTGCGCAAGAGAAGCTTACGAGGTCGGGTGGCATCGTGGGCCGTATCGCGGTGGGCATGGGCGTAGCGGGGGATAAGGGCGTTGGTCAGGTACAATTCGCCCCCTTTGACCGTCACGAAGCTCCCTTTGAGGCTGGCATGGCCTGTTTTGACCGATTTCACCTCCGCTCCGGTCAATACCAAGCCCGCCTCGAAGCGTCCCTCGAGGGCGTAGTCAAATCCTGCTCGTTTGTTGGTAGCGATGACTGTCATAAGCTTGTATCTCTACTATAAGGAAAAGATGGCAGACAAGCAAACAGGGTGTGTTGACTAAATCCCTCTTTGTTGTTATGCTCATTGAAATAGTTTTTTAAAATTGTGGATGCCATTTGTAGTAATCCGCTCCATAAAACCCGAGTTTAATCTCTCTTAGGGTATAATTCCCCGCGGCTTGCCGCGGATGATATATACTGAGAGCATGAGCATCTACATCCACAAAAG
>Ga0156127_156_pt1 | contig 16061 bp, 13 predicted proteins | sample RifCSPlowO2_02_FD_107780 | JGI IMG/M metagenome (GOLD analysis project Ga0156127, IMG submission 107780) | Candidatus Moranbacteria bacterium RIFCSPLOWO2_02_FULL_48_19
ATAACTGCCCGAAGCCGGCTCAGTGACATTGGCCGCAGTCAAAGTGGCATCGTCGCAGGTGAGAACCGCCAGGGCTTGCACCGAGTGAACCTGCGCCTTATACCCGGCAATCTTGGCCTTTTCACGGGCGCTGCTCAAACTCACCAAAACGATGGAAGCGAGAATCCCGATGATGGCGATGACGATCAAGAGTTCGATGAGGGTAAAGCCTTTGAATATTTTTTTCATATACTCACCTCCTTCTATTTTTGTTTTTGTTTTTTAGCTGTTTGAAAGCCTTCGAAGAGCCTCTCAAACTTACCTTTATTGTACAGCCAACCAGTGGAATTGTAAATGGGGTTATCAACAATCTGTCAATGATTTACAACTGTCCCGCAATGTTGTAAATCGGCATGAGCACCCCCACCGTCAGGATACCCACGCCGATGCCCAAGAACACGATAAGGATCGGTTCGATAAGGGTGGTGAGGTTTTTTGTCATGGTTTCCACCTCCTGGTTATAAAAACTCCCGGCGCTCTTCAAAACCTGAGTCAGAGAACCTGTCTCCTCGCCGATCCGGATCATCTGCGAGACGATCGGGGGAATCTCTCGTGACTGCAAAAGTACAGCGCTCATAACGCCGCCCGTCTTCACTTCTTCTGCGGCTCGCATAATGATTTTCTGAAAAACCTGATTTCCGATCACTTCGCTCACGATCGTGAGAGCCTTCACTACCGGGATGCCGCCGTTCAAAAGCGCGCTCAAATTGTCTGCGAAACGCGTAATGTAAATATTGCGAGCCAACTCTCCGATGACCGGAAGCTTGAGCAATATAGCTTCCCACTCATGCCGGCCGGCTTCGGTCCGGATATAGTAGATAAAGGCTCCGATGCCAGCCACCAGCACCAAAAGCACCGCCCACCAATATTGATTCATAAAATCTCCCAGCGCAACAAGCGCTGTTGTATACCAAGGCACAGCCACCTTCATATCCTTGATAAGCAAAGTAATCTTGGGGAGGATGAATGTCACCACCAAAAATCCGACGATAAAAGCGACCGAGAGGACGAAGGCCGGGTAATACAACGCGCCCTTGATCTTAGATGCCAGCTGATAATTCTTTTCTATATTTTCAGCCACATAGCCGACGGATTTGTGCAGACTGCCGGAAACCTCGCCGGCTCGGATCATATTAATGGTGAGAAGGGAAAAAATGTCCGGATGTTTCTCGAGCGCTTCAGAAAAGGGCATGCCATCCCCGACGGAATCTTCTATTTCCTTGATGATGATGCGCAGATATCTGTTCTCCACCTGTTCTCCGATGGTATGCAATGCGGCGGTGATGGGCACGCGCGCTTCGATAAGGGTCGCCAGCTGGCGGAAAAACGTCATCAGCTCTTTCTGGCTCACCCCTTCCAGCATCTTCTGAAAGCTCTTCATGAAAACGATGGATCTTTTCTGTTCCTGAACGGTAATCGGGGTCAGGCTGTTCTTCTCGAGAATCTGCGCCGCCGCTTCCCAACTGATCGCCTCCACCAGCCCTTCGCGGAGCTGACCGGCGTCATTTTTTGCCTTGAAGAGGAATTTCATACCCGGTAGTGAAGCTTTAAATTATTATGCGATGAGAGCATAAAACGCTATTTTTTGCTGAGCAGCATCTGGAGATACTCGCGGTTTTTGGCATAGACAAAGGCGTCGTTGACAGCCACAAGCCCCCGGCGCACCAAATCCGCCAAAACCCGATCCAGAGACATCATGCCTTCCTTCAGACCCGTTTCAATGACCGAATCCAATTGATGGACCTTGTTTTCCCGGATGAGATTTTCCACGGCCTGGTTCTTGAACATGATTTCCGTTGCCGGAATACGGCCCCCGCCGACGCGCGGAAGGAGGCGCTGCGAAATGACGCCGAGGAGCACGTTCGCCAGCTGCGAACGGATCTGATTCTGCTGGTGTGACGGGAACACATCAATGATACGGTCAATCGTCTGCGCGCTATCATTGGTATGCAGTGTCGCGAAGATCAGATGTCCGGTTTCAGCCGCCGTCATTGCCGTGCTGATGGTTTCCAAATCGCGCAGTTCTCCCAAGAGCACCACATTGGCATCCTCGCGGAAGACGGCGCGCAAGGCATCCGGAAAGTTTTTGGCATCCCGGCCGATTTCGCGCTGATTGATGATGGAACGATCCTGGTTGTAGACGAATTCGATGGGATCCTCGATGGTGATGATGTGTTTTTCCTGATTATGGTTGATATAATCGATGATAGCGGCCAACGTCGTTGATTTGCCGTGTCCGACCGGACCGGTGATGAGCACCAATCCCTGGGAATAATTCGCAAAACCGTACAGCGAGCCCGGGATGTTCAATTCTTCCAGATTGCGCAAACGATCCATAATGAAGCGCATCGTGACGCTCACATAGCCTTTTTGGAAGAAAACGTTGACACGAAAACGCACCCGATCCTCGAAACTATACGAAAAATCCGTCTGCCCGATCCCGGTCAGCTCCTGCTTCTTGTCTTCCGTCAAGAGCACATCGCTCAGGGCCTTCGTATCAGCCGGCGTCAAGACCTTTTCCTGGATGATAGGCTGGAGCTTGCCATCGATACGGAGCGTCGGATAGCGCCCGACCACGAGGTGCAGGTCGGAGGCTCCCTGTTGTCCGACGAGCAACAAGAGATTCTTCAAACGCTGTTCTGTATGCAGTGTCTCCATTGGAGAGGAATTATGAATTATGAATTATGAATAAAAGGGCATATGGACTTTTCTTTTCTTTATTCATGATTCATGATTCCTAATTCACTTTTTTTCAGTATAACACATCTTTGTTATTTTTCTCATTTACTTATTGCAACAAGCGAACGCCATAGCCATCACTCTTCATCGACCAAAATTTTTCCCTCCGTGACGCGCTCCACTTCCGCAAGCGTCGTCAACCCCTTGAGCGCCTTCAAGATACCATCCTGCTTCATATTGGTCATGCCTTGCCGGAGGGCTGCCTGGCGCACTTCCCCTTCATTGCCCTTTTGGTCAGAAATAATAGTCCGCATCTCAGCGTCAACCTCTATGACCTCGTAGATGGCCACCCGTCCATGATAACCGGATTCGGAACACTGGTTGCAGCCCTTTCCCTGAAAAAAAATCATTTTTTGTTTCGGATCAAGCCCGTACGCTTCTACTTCTGCGGGAGCGACCATATCGAATAATGCTTGAACGCGCTTTTTTTGGAATTCCGTCAGAGGAGACTCTGCATGGCAATTTTCGCAGATGCGCCGCACCAAACGCTGGGCAGCCACGACTTGCAAAGACGATGCCAACAAGAAAGATTCTACGCCCATATCCACGAGGCGCGGAATGGCGCCGATCGCATCGTTGGTGTGCAGCGTCGAAAATACGAGATGTCCCGTCAGAGCCGCATGGATGGCCAATTCCGCCGTTTCGGAATCACGAATCTCACCTACCATAATGACGTTGGGATCCTGCCGCAGGATAGACCGAAGCCCGTTCGCAAAGGTATATCCGATTTCCGGTTTGATCTGGCTCTGATTGATGCCTTCGAGGTAATATTCCACCGGATCCTCCAGCGTCACGATATTCCGCTCTTCTTTGTTCAAGATCCCCAGAAACGCATAGAGGGTGGTCGTTTTTCCTGATCCCGTCGGTCCGGTCATCAGAATAATGCCGAATGGTTCGCGAATGCGCCTTTCCAAGACAGCGCGATTTTTTCCCCATAATCCGAGCTTCTCGATATCTGTCGAATTGGAAGTCTTGTCCAGCACGCGCATGACGATTTTCTCCCCATCGATGACCGGCAGACTGGAAACGCGCAGGTCGATAGAGTGTTCATCCTCACCCTCGAAGCGGAAACGGCCATCTTGCGGCTTGCGCTTCTCGTCGATTTTGAGATTCGCCAGAATCTTGATACGCGAAATGACTGCCCGGCCGATCTCAAGCGGAAAAACCAATTGAGAGCGGAGAATCCCATCCACGCGGAAACGCACGCGGAAACTCCCTTCGATCGGCTCAATATGGATATCGCTCGCCCGGCCATCGATGGCATGTTTGACGATCACCTCTACCAGCTTGGCGATCGGCGCATCCTGAAAAACCTCCACAGCCTGGTTCTTTTTTTTCTCTTCCGCCAGGTCTGCCCCCTCTTCAGAGTCTTTTTTCAACGAGTAGATAGCGTCCTTCAGGGCGAGATCCGCTCCGGTATAGTGTTTGGCGATATCGGAAAAAACCTGCTCCGACGTCAGGTAGATCTCGATGCTCACCTGCTCTTTCTCAGCCAGAAAGCGCAGAACGTTGAGCGCCTCGAAGTCCTGCGGATTCGTCATCGCCACATACAGGATGCCGTTCTCCTTGCGAAACGGTATCATGCCATGCCGCTTGGCAGTGTCTTCAGGGATAATCGGCAGCAAGGTTTTGTCCACCTCTTTGGGCGCCTCGGCCAGAAACGGCAGTCCGAAAGTTTTCGCCTGCGCCGCCAGAGTTGCCGTATTGCCAGCCTCGCTCTGGACGTCTTCTGATTTTTTTGCTGATGCTTCCGGCATACCCATTTGATTACTGGAAAGGATTGGGTCTGCCGGTCTGGCCCTTCTCAAAGGTCGGTATGGCGCTCGTCATCTGCTCTAACAATCTGTTCGCGTTTGAAAAATCAAATTCAGCATTGCGGGCGATAGGCATATTGAGCGCCGACGCTATCGGCTCCGGCGGCAAATACCCGAACTCCGCTTCAAATGTGCCTACAAGAAGATTCTGATTCTTATCAAGAGGCTGAGCGCTCCCAGCCTTTTCCTGAGACTTTTCTAGAGAAAAAAAGCTCACTTTTTGATACCGCTCCGCATGAGCGAGACGATCGAAAAATGCTTTGATGTTTTCATACGATCCGATAACGCTTCCGGTAAAAATAAACGTCTTCGCAGCCACAGGGGCGGGCGCTTCAGATCCAGACACAGCGGAAACCTCCATACTGCCTTCTCCCAGCGTCGTTGTCTGGCTCGCCGGCGCCCCTTTTTGGTTCGATGACTGCTTGAGATCCATTTTCACGATAACCACCCCGGACTGCGTAGCGAGAAAATTGAAAGCATCTATCACCTGTTCCTGACTCTGCGTATTCGGCAAGTAGCGGTACGCCAATTTTTCGAATTCCTGCCGCGTATCAAGAGAGCTGTTCAGAGCATCGATATTGGCGATGATCGTACCCATGTTTGCCACCGCCTCTTCTTTGGCATGGATATCTGCTTGCTTCATCTGCATAACTTCGAAATCGGGTTTGATATACCCGATGGCCAGAATCAGTATCGAAACTATGAAGAGAGGTGGGATGAGTATTTTCAGTCGCATAATAATTAAAAAAAATTAAAATTGAGCCTTGAGAGAAAATTCTATCTGTCCTGCCTCGGTCCGCTGGAGCGATTCCACTTTGATGCCTGTAAACAAATCTTCTGACTTGAAGCTGATGATCTGCTGCGCGACATATTTGAAGTTGTCCGTTTCTCCTGACACCGCTACAAACTTTCCCGTTTCGTTATATTCATATTTTGTCAGCCGGACATTGGGCAAGATGAGACTCTCCATTTGGCCGAGAAGAATCTTTGAATCAACGGCGCCGCCATTTAATTGCTGTTCGATAAGTCTCAAACGGGCATCAAAATACGCCACTCGGTTTACTTTGTCCCCGCGCAACTGAGAGGAGTTCTCATCAAGCGATGCGCTGAGATCCGTTAGTTTATTATCCAATGTCTTGATATACCAACGCAGGCCGCCGAAGCCGGCCACCACGAGAAAGAAAATAACTGAGATGACAGCCAGGGAACTGTCAGAGATCGTGATTTCCTTTTTTTCTGATATTGATGAAGAAAGGTTCAGTCCGACCATCGCTTTATGTTTTAATGTTTATTCGCGTATAGTATAACACTTAAATCTTTTTTATGAAAAGCTCCTTCAAAGAAAACTTTTTTTTCGGGCTTGGAAACAGCTCCTCTTTTTTCTTCGTGAGCATCTCTGTCCCGCGGAGCGCCAGCCCGATCGCTATAGAAAACGCCCCTCCCGATTCTTGAATTTTTTCGGTAAGCGCCCGGTCGTACTCTAGATTCCTCCACGGATTGCCGAGGACCACCGGCAATTTGAATATATTCGCGTAATACTCCGTAAGCCCGGTCAACTGCGCTGTGCCACCCGAAAGCATCACGCTCTTGCATTGTGAACCAGGATGTTTTGTCCGATAAGAAGCAAATATCCTCGTGGCTTCGCTGACAATCATTTGAAGGACAGGAAAAACCAGAGCTGACTGCGGATTGGTGAGAAAGTTCTTGTCGCTTTTCTTGAGTATATTCGCACGCTTCTCCGTAATATTGAGACTCTCTGCCAAAGCGCGCGTGACATCTCTTCCGCCGATATCTATATTGCGGCTCACTTTGACTAAGCCATTCTCAACCAGCACCAGGTTCGTCGCCCGCGAACCGATATCAATCATCAAAGAAAGGCCCGGTTCTTCTCCGACGATCGAACGCACCAAAGAAAACGTTTCCAATTCCAAAAAATCGACAGAGAGCCCCGCCCCGCTAATATACCGCTCATAGCGCGCCACCTCTTTGTTGAGCGCCGCCACCAAGAGTACTTCCATTTTCTCGGTGGCGTCCGGAGCACTCTGTCTCCCGATGACTTCCCAACTGAGCGCTATATCATCCAGCGAAGAAGGGATATATTTATGCGCTTCAAAACGCACCGCCTCCTCTAGCTCCGATTCTTCCATCGCAGGGAACTCCACCAGCGATATCAGTCCGATGTAGGCCGGCATCGCCACATAGGCCAAGCGGCTCTTGGGTTTCATACGCTTCATGAGCGCCCGAAGATGAAATATGATCTCTTCATCATATGAACGTCCCTGCGGCGGCGTGCCATTTTCCAGGTCTGCCAAACTTATTTGCCCATAATTCATGAGCACCAGGCGGCCATCTTCGACAGAAAGCTCCACCGCCTTGATCGAAGCCGTACCGAAATCAATGCCCAGAAAATGTGGTTTTCCGAAACCGAATGCCATGTGTTTTTATTTGTTTCAGTTATGCTTCCAATATAACACATTTTCATAGACACATAAAGTCTTAGCAGCCAGATGGAAAATTGACCACCGTCGCTCGCTTGCCACGGTCGTTCGCAAAACGACGTTGGCAAGCGACGTGGTTGACATTTGTCTCGAGAAAAAATAGAATGGATGTATTCATCTTCGCTTATGCCCAGCAGTGAAACTTCGACTATGTATAAAAAATTTAATAAGAAGAGGAATATTCTGTGAATAAACGTTAATCGAATTTTTGATGGTTTGTACGAAAACTGTCGAAATTCTACTGACCGGGTATGCTTGAAACGAATTTCAGCCAAAAATTGACCCTGCACGCCAGGCACAGCTTGAAGGAAGCTCGGGATATCGCGCGCTACACTCGCCACGCGGCTATTCTACCGGAACATTTGCTCATGGCTATTTTTCTCGAAAGCACGAGCCTCGGAAGCATTCTTCTCGAAAATATTGGCTTTGAAAAAGAGACCCTGGCCAAGCTCTGTCTCAAGAAAAAAACGCGCGGCAAAACGCTCCCGGCCGCAAGCGCGCTCCCCCTCTCTCCTTCGCTCAAGGACATTCTGCGCCGCGCCTATTTCCTCGCCAACCAATTCCATTACCCCTATGTCGGCACGGAACACCTCCTCTATGCTCTCTTCGAGTCGGAAAGCGAGGCCCTCGAACACATCCTCATCGCCCTCAAAATGAGTGACGCCAAAGTCCGCACCACTCTCGAGTCGCATCTGAACTTCGATCACTTCCCGCAACTCTCCAAAATGCTCGATCTTCCGGAAAATCTCCTCACAAAAAACAAGGCGGCCAAGGGCAATACCACGCCTTTTCTCGACCAATACGCCGTCGACATGGCGAAATCCCCCATCTATGCCCAAGAAACCTTGATCGGAAGGGAAAAGGAACTTGACCGGATCATCCAAGTCCTCACCCGCAAACGGAAGAATAATCCGCTCCTCTTAGGCGAACCGGGCGTCGGCAAAACCGCCCTTGTCGTCGCGCTGGCTAAAATGATTCTCCGCGGCGCCGTACCGCACACGCTCCTCGGCAAACGCATCCTCTCGCTTGATCTGACGCTCGTGGTCGCCGGCACGAATTTCCGCGGGGAGTTTGAAGCCCGCCTCAAAGAAATCATCCGCGAAGCGGCCCGCGAGAGCGATATCATCCTCTTCATCGACGAACTCCATACCATCGTAGGCGCCGGCAACACCCAAGGCGGCCTCGATGCGGCCAATATCCTGAAGCCCGCCCTTTCGCAGGGCGTCATCCAATGCATCGGTGCGACGACCTTCACCGAATACAAGCGCCACCTCGAAAAGGATCCGGCTCTGGATCGCCGTTTCCAGTCCATCCTCATCGCAGAACCGACTGTCGATGAGGCAAAAGAGATCCTCTGGCATATCAAAAAGAGCTATGAGGACTTCCACCATATCGCCCTCTCCAAAGAAGTCATCGATCTGGCTGTGGAACTCGGCGTGCGCTACCTCCCGGATCGCTTTCTGCCGGATAAGGCGCTCGACATCATCGATGAAGCCTCAGCTCTGGCGAAACAAAAACGAGAAGCGCCGGAAACAACCAAGATTCTCTTCGAACTGGAAGAAGAACGACGCACTGTAAGAGAGGAGAAAGATTCTCTCATCAAAAACGAGAATTACGACGATGCCGCCAAATGGCATGCGCGGGAAAAGACCCTTTCTCAGAAAATTACCGCGCTCAAAGGGGAGTTCAAAGAAAATCCGGAAAATGAACGCATCACGGTTTCTGCGGAACACATCCTGAAGACCGTCTCCCAAATGGCGCATATCCCTTTCGCCAAACTTTCCAAAGAAAGCCCGCGCCAGAGACTCACTCATCTCCATGAAACGCTCGGTACCCTCCTCATCGGGCAGAAGGAAGCCGCTCTGGCTCTCGAAAAGACATTGACCCGTTCCCTCTCGAATATCGGCGATCCCAGCCGTCCCTTGGGATCATTCCTTTTTCTCGGTCCGACCGGCGTCGGCAAGACCCTGGCCGCCAAGATTCTGGCCGAGGAATTTTTCGGCGACCAGAACGCTTTGATCCGCCTCGATATGAGCGAGTTTATGGAACGCCACAGCGTAGCCCAGATCCTGGGCGCTCCCGCCGGGTATGTCGGCTACGGCGAGGGCGGGAAATTGACCGAAGCAGTGAGGCGCAAGCCCTATTCGGTCATCCTCTTCGACGAAATCGAGAAGGCCCATCCGGATGTTTTCAATATTCTCCTCCAGATCCTCGATGAAGGGATGCTCACTGATGCCGAAGGACGCCGCGTCAGTTTCCGGAACGCGCTCATCATTCTCACGTCCAATATCGGCACCGCTACTTTCACCCAGACCGCCCGCATCGGCTTCGCAAAGAATATCGACAAGCGCGATCTCCAGGAGCAATTCGAAGCCATCAAGCGCGAGGTTCTCGGCGAACTCAAAAAAGAAATGCGACCGGAATTCCTGGCGCGCCTCGATCACATCATCGTCTTCAACGCCTTGAGCGAAGAAGCTATCAGTGATATTACTCGTCTGGAACTGGATCTGCTTGTGAAGCGCTTGAAATCCCAAAGTAATATCACCCTGAAATACCCTCTCTCGCTCATACGGTATATCGCCAAAAAAAGTTTCGCTCCCGAGCAAGGCGCCCGATTGGTCAAAAAGAATATCCAAGATTTCATCGAAAAAAGCATCGCCGAAAAACTGCTCGATGCTCTGGAAAATAAATCCCTTCGCCTTTCTCTAAAAAATGACGTCGTTGTGTGCCTCTGAACATACAGTTCGCATTAAAGAAAGTCAGCACAGGCATATTGGATACGCTTTTCCCTATTCGTTGCCTCAGTTGCGATGCTCCGGAGGAATATCTCTGTGGAGCGTGCCTCGCTACTTTTCCCCGCCGTTTGCGTGAGCGTTGTCCCACGTGTCTGAAAGCCACTACTCCGCAGGGCGAAGTCTGTTTTGCCTGTTCTGGAATAAAAGCCTTGGATGGATTATTCGCCGCCTCTGTCTATCGCTCTCCCCTCGTCGCAGCATCACTGCATATATTCAAGTACCGCTTCATTCCTGCCGTGGCTACTCCGCTCGGCGGCTGGCTCGCGGAAAAAATCGTCGAAGCTGATTTGCTACTCCCCGATTACTGTATCCCGGTGCCGCTCCACCCGCGGCGGCGGCGTTTTCGCGGCTTCAACCAATCCGCCCTTCTCGCTCACACTCTGGCCAATACCCTTACGCCAGGACTCGATATGCCTGTCTTGGAAGACTGCCTCCTGCGCACCCGCTTTACCAAACCACAGATAAAAACCAAGTCCCGCGAAGAACGCCTCGGCAATCTCAAAGGCGCCTTTGCCTTCACCGATGAAAGCATTCCGCTGATACAAAACAAAATGCTCTGGCTCATCGATGATGTGGCCACGACTGGCACCACCCTGGAAGAATGCGCCATGGTTCTCAAAAAAGCCGGCGCCAAGAAAGTTTTTGGAATCGTTTTGGCTCGCTAAAATTTGAGCGAAAGCGGCTTTTGCCAGATTTGGAAGCAAGGCTTCCAAATAGCGTCATCCTCATTCGCTGATACAGGAAGAGTTACATAACCAGTTACGTAACTCTTCATTTCTATGGGCAATATGAGATGAAAACTAGTACTGCGTGTAATAATTGATGACGGCTTTGGCTCGCAGGTCATCGATCAATTGCGCCGCTTCCTTGTTGAATTTCTGTCCTTTCAATTGTTCGCGTGTCTGATTCTTCAGGTCGTCTGAACTCACCCCTGTCGTCGGGAGTATCTTATTCGTACTGAGGTACTGATCGACCTCCTCATCGCTAACCAGAAGCTTGTCCCCGAGAATCTGCTCCAATTCTTTGTTGATTGTAATTTGTTCCCGGAGATCCGCTTCCGTCATACCCTGTCCAGCCAAAGCCTGCTCCAGAGTCCCGCCCTGCGCCACAACTTGAGCTTCAATTTTTTTGATTTCGCTATCGATGTCCTCGCTCTTCACGATGACTCCCTGATTTTTCACCTCATCCTCGATGAGCTTCTTGGTAATCATGGTATCCAAGATATTCTTCCCGGCTTTCTTCTCCAGCTCTTGGACAATACTCAGCCTGCTGATCGGAGTCCCATTGACCGTCGCCGCCACAAACAAACTCTTGAAATAGTACACGCCGCCCAAAATGATGGCAGCCACCACCAATACCACAATGAAAGTCTTAGTCGTCCGGCTCATCTTCGCTACAGCACCCTTCAACTCATTCACCTTTGCGCTAAAAGATTCCTTTTTTGCAATCGCTTCTGCTCCCGTGGCTTCTGTCTTCGGCACTTCGTTTTCCATAAACGTGCTCTTTAAACAAATTAATTTAACCTACATTAGCGAAAAACCCTCCCCCTGAACACAATCCTCGCTTCGGTTTATGATAGCTAATTTTTCCTTTTTCTACAAGGCGCCGTCGCTCGTCACCGTCGTTACGCAAACGACGTGACCCGAAAGCGGCATGCCAGGCCAGGCAAGTTTTCCAGCGCGATCAAGTGTTGTTTTTTCGAGCGACATAGTCCCAGAGCTTTCGAGCGACATTGACCGGCTCGCCGAGAAGCGGATCATGGTGCAGATTTATGAACGGCAGGGCATTGCATTCTATTATGCCCCAGCGGACAGTGCCCGGATCCAGGGAAACATCTTGGGCAATGAAATCAAAACCCAGCACCGGATCATCCACCGCTTTGGCGGCGCGTTCAAGTTCGGCACGCAGCTTCGGATGCACCTTTGGAGTTACTTCCCTGCTCTTCCCTCCATACGCCAGCCCGATTTTTTCAGAGAGATCGATAGTGACGCCGTCAGAGAGAACATCGCCCAGCGTATAATTTTGCCTCTCTAAAAATGAGATCAAGGCATCCGAAATAACCACCCCGCTCACCCGTTTGTTGCGGTTTTTATTTTTTATTTCAATGAGCGTCCGAATAGTTTTTACGCCATCGCCGGTGATGCGCGGCGGGTCTCCCGCCAGGACGCCGGCGAGCATTCCGTCAATCATCGTGGCTCGATACACGCTCCCTTCGAGATGCTCCTCGACAATGACAAAATAACCCATTTGCTTGGCGACCCTGAAAGCTTTTTCAAAATCATCCGCCTTGGTCAGGTTCGTCGTCGTATGCCGGCCTCGAGATCCGAGCCGCGGCTTCACGATCATCGGGCTCTTTGCATTATCAAAATAGCGCTTGGCTTTCGCCCAACTGCTGAAACTGCCCCCTCTCGGCACCGGAATATTCTCTTCTTCTAACGCTCGTTTGAGGAGCGCTTTATCATCCATCCAGCCGACAGCCGGACTCTCATAGATCTCCGGCCGAGGCAGCCCGCTGAAAAAAAACATCCTGCCATTGGGAAGCGTCACCCGATAGGTATCCATCGCTCTGCCATAAATCATGGCGGCCTCTATTTTCCAACCGCGAACGATGGCCTCATCGAACATCACCCGCCCTCGGGGAGCGAGAACGCTCGATGGATGAGGATCGAATCTCATAATTCCAAACAAGGCGAATGCATCATACAGACACGCCTGTACCCACTCTGCAAGCCTGAAAAGAATCCTTCCGACACGAGTGCAAAATAGCCTCTTGGCGAGAGGATTGACGATAGCTATGGAAACAGTCGAGACAATCCATTCAAGATAATGCGTTGTTTGGCTATTGCCGCAATAAAGGCACGTTTTTTTCTTCTTTAGTTTGGCAGTGATTATCTTGTACGCATCAGGAATAATGCTGTCAATCGCTTCTGCAACCGCGGTTTTATGTATACAACGACTGAAATCGGACTTTTTTACCGGATTATTCAAAACATCAGCCAGAGTGATATCGTTCCCAAGATATTTCGGCAAATACATAAAATCACCTCCCATAAAACCAGTGAATCCCCATACGTGCGTCTTTTCGCCGGTTCGAGAAAAAACTTTTCGAGTCTTCCTTACGAGTTCCGGCAGATAGTCCACCTGTGAAAATCCCCCGCCCAGAACCAGGCCATGGTACGAAAGAATTATCAGGCAAAGGGCCAGATTGGGAAATATTTTCTCTTCTAAAAGAGCGGTTTCAATATGTTCCCTATCAAGAACGACGTGTGTATTTTTACCGGCATCAATCAAAACGCCGTCTCTCTCGCGCAGCGAAATGCGCCGACCATCAATCAAGCCCCAAAAGAGTACCGTCGTATTTTCTCTCGCAAGGTCATGCGATGTCTGGATGCCATCGGTCTCTTTGAGAAAAGTGTCGCGAGTTTTCTTATGAAATAAGATTCTGGAAATGGGCGTGTCCTTTCCAAAATGATGAACCAGTAAGATTTCACGAGTAACATCTTCGATCGGCAGACTGACGAAGTCGCTGCCGCCCAGACCGGCCGCTTGCATCAATCTATGATTTATAAGCGTCACCTGAGAACGATAACTTTTCAAGCCAGAGAGATTTTCATCCAAGAAAGTCGGCGCCAGTTTGGCGTAAAGCTCTTTATGGTTTTCCAATCGTGATAGGAAAGTTTCAGCTTCTTCACGAGAGAAACTGCGCTGCCCATACACACAAACACGGCGCTGACGCACGCCAAGTATCGGCAGGTACACCTTTTCACCGTCCCGGTTATGAAAATAAAGACCCTGTGGAAAACTGTGATTATTGAGCGTTACGCTCGCACACGACAAAACGACAGTAGCAGGAATGCTTGCCTCTTCATCCAACGCTGTTCTGAGCAAATTTGGCTGAAAAAATGACGGGTGGCATATCGGCCCATGGTGATCGACGGTAGAGACATAATTGCTTTTTTGCAAGCTTGCCCTGACGCTCTGTGCGACAGCGAGCCCGAGAACTTCTTCCGCTATTTTCGCAATAGCGTCGATAACTATTTTATCTGACGGCTGTCTGTCAGCGTAAATCCTCTTAGCATAATCGGCAATCGTGCTCTTTCCTTCTTTTTTGTAGATCTCCCCGAGTTTCGGCCGATATTTGAACACCGCTCGCCTCATTTGATCAATATGCATAGCTTTTATTTGGCAGAAGTATATCTCGCTTTTCAGGATACCTTTCGGACACTTTCTTGTCCACATCGAAAAATAGCAGATCCTCTAAAAAAGGCCTTTGCTACTTTCCAATGCAAGCATCATCGGTCTGGAAATTTGAGAAAAGCTTCCAATTTTTTCAAGGCCATCCGGCGCATAGACGTTTCTTTCTGTTCCTCCAGGGACATTTCGCCCCACGTTTTTGTGGAGCCTCCTGGAATGAAGATAGGATCCCAACCGAAACCGCGTTCGCCCTGCGGGCTTCCGGCAATACTGCCTTTGATTTTACCTTCGAATATCTGCAATTCTTTCCCATCATACAGACCGAAACAGACTTCTGCATGAGCGCTTCTATCTGTATAGCCGTCCAGCATCTTGCACAAGCCAGCATTGTCGAGTTCAGTGAGAAACCATTTGATCAGCGGACCCGGCAGTTTTCCTAACACAGAAAAAGTTAAAGAGGTATCTTCTACCAATACTGGCTTCTTAATTTGCTTATAAGCCTCCTTGGCTTTGTGTTCGACAATCTCCTTCAAATCAAGCGATTGGATTTCAGGCAGATCGAGTTTCTGGTGCGTTACCGGGTATTCCAAATGCCGTGCCAATTGTTCGGCCTTGGCGGTATTTCCGGTAATGAACGTCAGCGATTCAATGTTCATGCAGCAATAAGTACTTATCAAACCAGCCCTCTGCCAAATCAATCATTTCTTTTCGCTCATTCGATTGATAAAATCCATGATCGGCATTTTTGATAACTTGAAGCTCTTTCGGATCATTGGCATTATGAAAGTACCGTAGGGCACTCTCCACGCCAACTTTTGAGTCTTTTCCGCCATGAATAAACATAATCGGCGTTTGGATATTCTTTATCAATTGAGGCAAATCATAGTTATCAAAATCTTTCCAAAAATCGCCATGCATTTCTATTCTTTTCCCTTCCGATGTAATCCTCACCGAGATACCGTCCGGTCGATACCCTGTACCGAATAATTCTTTTAGCGTTTTGTGAGGCTCTGACACTGACCCCAAATAAACTATTGCTTTAATATTTTTTGGCTGAAACGCAGTGATAACCGCTGTTCCCAAAGACATCCCTACCAAGCCAATTCGAGAGTTATCGGTAGCCGGCTGTGTTTTGACGAAATTCAATATACTTTCCAAATCTTCAGCTTGTTTCGTGAGTGTCGTAAATGAATACGTGCCCTCACTCTCACCAAGTCCAGCGAAATCAAATCTATATACTTGATAACCATTTGAAGCCAAGCGCTTGGCTAAATCATCGAACATTCCATATTCTGTTTTATTCCCACCAAAACCGTGAACCAACACCACGGTCGGATATTTGTTTCGGCTACTCGCTGGTAAATCCCTCAATCCCGCCAGTTTTTCATTTCTCTTGTTTTGTACAAAAACTTTTTCAGTTTTGTACCGTTTTTTCACAAACATAATTTTATTGATCACAGTAGATGCTTCTTCACAAATGCTCTTCCCGAACCAGTCTTTAGGTATTTTTCAAATTCAAAAGCTTTATATTTATCAGTGATGGCTGTGTATGTAACAAGCTCTGCCGGTAATCTTTCCCTTGTTGCGGGAACTTGAGCTTTTTGATGGCGGTTCATCCTATCTTTTAAATCTTCAGTACAACCTGTATACAGTTCCTTATCAGAACACACTAATGTATAAACGTAATACATATATGAATTATAGAATATTCCACCCCATTGTAGACTTCTTGCAACACCAAAGATTCATTTCAGCGTAGCGAATCTCGCCGTCGCATTCTTCTAGCGGACTGCATTGCGCCATAGCTACGCTTTAGCGTAGCGAATCTCGCCGTCGCATTCTTCTAGCGGACTGCGTCCGCCGAAGCTCGCTATGGCGAGCGAAGGCGGTGAAATAGTAGCCTTTGCGCGAACTTTCTTTGAGCGAAAAGACCAATGATGCGCGCCTCGTCCGCTCCCTGCGGTCGCGGGAGCAAAAACCAA
>Ga0156127_158_pt2 | contig 14838 bp, 11 predicted proteins | sample RifCSPlowO2_02_FD_107780 | JGI IMG/M metagenome (GOLD analysis project Ga0156127, IMG submission 107780) | Candidatus Moranbacteria bacterium RIFCSPLOWO2_02_FULL_48_19
TCTGCGTTAGCTCTTTACGGACCGTCGTCACATCTTTCACCGATACGCCCTTGAAATTGGCGAATACCAGGGCTTTGGAAGTCTTGATTTTCTTGGCTACTTCCGCGACGAGGGTTTTCTTCTGCTGTTTATTCTGCATATTTACCCCGTTACAAAAAATTACATTTATTCAACTATGATAAATAGTCATTTTATCTCTTGAACCTTATTTTGTATCTACTGCCCCGCATTTTTTGTAATGGGGAGAATTGTGGATAAACAAAAATCTGCAGCTGTAAACCGCAGACTCGTCACGTCGCTCGCGAGCGACGGTAACTAGAGAAATCTCTTTATAAACAGCTCCCGAGTGCTATCTTTTGGAGCACACTCTGAGCCATTCCTCGTGAGGACGTGTTCTCCACCAGCTGGCGGATGCCTCATGTCTACGGATATTTTGTTGTGTTTTGATGATACTGGAGAACTGTATTGATGTCAAGGCACCGTCGCTCGCGAGCGACGTGCCAGGGTCTATTTAAACCTTGGGCGCAATTTCAGCTGGTGCAGAAACTTCTTCAACAGCCACTGGCGGAGGAACGCTCCCCACTGAAGCCTCCACGACAGGAGCTACCTCTTCTACTTTTTCCTCTGGGATTTCAGATTGAACATCAGCTGATACAGAGGTTTCTTCCTTTTTTGCTTCCTCTGCAACTGGAGCAGATACCTCTTCCGTTTTTACTCCCTCGCCCGCCAAAGCTTCAGCGACGGTGGGTTCTTCTGCGGCCGGAGCAACGGATTCCTCTGTTTTCGCCTCCTCTTTTGCGACTGGACGCGGCATTTTCTTGGCAATCTTTTTCCCTTGAATGACACCTTCGCGGACGAGCAGGTTCGTCACGACCGGTGAAGCTTGCGCTCCCTGACTGATCCAATACAAAATTCTCTCTTTCTTCAAAATAGTGGTCTTCTTGTGCGGATCGTAACTCCCCAAAATCTCCACATGACGCTTGCCCGGGGCTTTGGTGTGTTCCTGAAGCACGACACGGAAAGACGCGTGATTCCTCTTGCCTGTTCGATTGAAACGGATTGCCAACATAATTCAGATAAATAGCCTTAATAACAATACAGGTTCCATTCTATCCCGTTTTTTAAAATGAGTCAACCCCATTAGAAGTCTATCAAAACTTCTCTTATCCGAACCTTAATTTCAAGGTTACCATAAATATATTCATTACAAGAGCAATACTACTCATAACTACCAGCGAGGTGCTACTAATATAAACACCATAAACAATCCATAATATCTGACCAGAAAGGTTTATTATGCTCCAAGATAAAGCAACGTCTTTTGTTGATCTCGTTTTCCAGGATTTTATAACTTGAGGTAGCAAAGAAATCGCCACAAGAATACCGGCAACAAAACCAATCAATTCTATTTTATCCATATATTAATATACCTTGTAATAATTATTTTTTACGCCTTCAATTTCCCATTCTCACCCACGATTCGATCGAACTCATTGTTTCCAACCTGATCCAAGCGGACGGAGAGTAACTGAGAAACACCATCGGCACCCATGGTGACACCATAGAGAAGACTGGCCTGAGCCATCGTTTCGCGGTTGTGGGTGATAGCGATGAATTGCGTGTGCAAAGAGAGCTCGCGGAGCATCGTGCCGAAACGCTTGGAATTGGCTTCATCGAGAGCCGCCTCCACCTCATCGAGGACCGCAAACGGCGGCGGATTATGCGAAATGATGGCGAAGAGAAGCGCCAAGGACGTCAGGGAGCGCTCGCCGCCGGAAAGCATGGAAAGACTGGCAATTTTCTTCCCCGGAGGGCAGGCAAAAATCTCGATTCCGATCTCATCCGCCAAAGCTTCAGCGTCGGCGGACTCGTCACTTTCCTCAATTTCCTCGCCTCCATCCGCTAATCGGCGGACGCGCAGACGGATTTTCACAATTTCGACGTTTGCCTTGCCTCCCCCGAAAATAATCTTGAAATAGGCAGCGAATTTTTTCTTGATTTCCTGAAATGCCTCATGAAATACCTTGTCGATTTTCTGGTCCATTTCTTTGATGACCGTCCGCAGTGATTCGGTCGCCTGTTTGAGATCAGTCGACTCGCGGGTCAAAAATGTGAAGCGCTCTTCCGTTTCCTGATATTCTTCCATGACCATTGGATCAATGGTGCCGATATGCTCCACCTCCACCTTGAGCCGAGCGATCTCCCGTTCCAATTTTTCGCGCTCGACAGGAGTGCCGTCGTATCTGAGATCCTCCACGCCCTGCGAGAGCTCTCCCCGGACCAAAGCCACGAGATCTTCTTCACGCACTTCTACGCGCGCCAACCGTACTTTCACCTCGTTCAGCTGATCTTTCAAATGCGTCAGTTTATATTCTTTTTCACGCCAATCTTTCTCCTTGCTGAAGAAAGTTTCTCGGCTGGTGCGCCCGGCCACGCGCAAAGCTTGCAATGCTCGTTCTTTTTCTCCGAGAATCTTCTGCAAAACTTCCAAACGCTTACTGCAGATATCTTTTTCTTTCATCAAGGATGCCAAGCGCTCATCACTCAACTTTTTCTCCGCATCGGGCAAAGCAACGATCTGCTTTTTTTTGACATTCCCCTCACCGGCCTTCTCATGCAAATCGTAGAGTTTTTGCTTGATCACTTCGGCAAACTCACGAATATCCTGCAAATCTTCCAGTTTTTCGGCATTTTGAATGCGCTTGATGAGCTCACTTTGATTGACACGAATCTCTTCGAGCGCCCTCTGCACATACTTGAGATCAACGGGTATGACTCGGATGACCTCTTCTATTTTCTGCTTTTCTTTCTCGATCTCGATCTTTCCCTCGATGATACTCCTATCGCGTAAAAGCGTATTCGCCTCATCACGCGCGCTATCCAAAGCGCGACCGATTTCCTCTTCCTGGCTTTGATCTTCCATTGCTCCCGAGGCTTCCGTCACTTCGCGCTTCAGAGTGTTGGTCTCTACTTCCAAATCAAACACCTGTTTCTGCGCCACATCGCGCTCCTTGAGAAGGCCCCCTCGTTCGCCCTGGAAATTATCCCAAAGAAAACTGTAGAGGAGCACTTGTTTGACACGCAATTTCTCCGCGACCTCTTTACCGGCACCGGCTTTTTCCGCCTGGCGGCGCAGATTCTTCAGATGCGGTTCAATTTCCTGAAGCAGGCTATCCACACGCACCAGGTTCTCGCGCGTACTTTCCAATTTTCTCAAGGCGCGCTCTTTTTCAATTTGGTACTGCTTCACCCCGGCCGCATCCTCGAAAATCGCCCGGCGTTCAATCGGCGATGCATTCAATACCGCATCGCTCATCCCCTGCGTGATGACGCAATAGCTGTCCTTGCCGATACCCGCTTTCGCCAAAAGATCGACGATATCGAGCAAGCGCACGCGGGCGCCATTGATCATATATTCGCTCTCGCCGCTCCTATAGACCTTCCTCGTGATGGATACTTCCGCGAATTCGATTGGGAGACGTTTGTCGGAGTTATCGAAATACAAAGTCACCGAAGCCGTGCCGAGGCGGGCTTTCTTGTCCGTCCCCGCGAAAATGACGTCTTCGGATTTTTTGCCGCGCAAATTTTTAAGCGATTGTTCGCCGATCGCCCAGCGTATCGCATCTGCCACGTTGGATTTACCGGAACCATTGGGCCCGACGATAACCGTAATACCATTTTTTCCGCTACCGGCAACGTCCCCGCCTGCTCGCCTCGATGAGACATCGTCGAAGCGGGCCGGCGAGGCAGGAAAGTCCGGAAGAAAATCCAAAACCGTCCTCTTGGCGAAGGACTTGAAACCGTTGATTTCTAGTTTCTTTAAATACATGTTCCGTAAATTTCAAAATCCAAATGACAAATTTCAAGTTAACACCAAAACACAAAATGCCACAACCTCGCCCAGGCTGTTTTGACATTTGTCATTTGAGCTTTGTCATTGCTTAAAGTATATCCTATTCTGAGCCAAAAGAAAAAGGCGCAAAGCACCTTGCCAAATACTAGCTACTAAATACTAACTGCCAAGATTACTGCCAGCCTTTGACAATCAATCCTTGGCGGGCGGCTTCGCGCTGAGCGTCTTGTTTGGATATGCCTTCGCCTTCCGCTACCAATTCTTCGCCCAAGAATACTCCCGCGATAAAATGCCGATCATGATCCGGTCCCCATTCTTTCAAGACGCGATAGCCTGGCGTCACTCCGGTTTTTTCCTGGGCCAATTCCTGAAAGCGGCTCTTGGGATCGGTGTAGAGCCCTTGCGCAAGCACCTCATCCAAATGTGAGATAATCCGTTTCTCGATAAAGTCTTTGGCCGCATCATATCCCTGATCGATATAGAGCGCACCGATGACGGATTCCACCGCATTGGCGACCAGGTAGTTGCGCGCCCGCCCGGTGTCCTTGGCCTCGCCGCGGCTCATCAGAAGGAACTCCTGCACGCCGAGGTCGTAGCCGATTTTTCCCAGCATATCGCCATTCACGAGCGCTGCCCGAAAACTCGTCAATTCGCCTTCCGGATTATCGAAATGATCGAATAAATATTTGGTCACGACCAATTCCAACACCGCATCCCCCAAAAATTCCAAACGCTCATTGTGCGGATGCCGGTAGTCCTTGTGCTCATTGAGATAGGAACGGTGTGTCAAGGCTTCCTGAAACAGATCGGGATTGTGTATCTCGATAGCGAACTTTTTCTTCAGTTGTTCGAGGTCGATAGGGATTTCCATAATATTTCTTAAAAAAGGCACTCACGAGAGGCCTTTTTTGGTTACTTTTTTCGGAGCAACCTTGGCGACTTTTTTTGTTTTTTTCTTTTCTTCTTTCGCTGACGCTTCAAGGTTGCGTTTGTGATTCTCAGAAATATCGTCCTTCATCGGTTCGCCCATTTCGCGATAGATGGTTCCCAGCACCCCGTTGACGAAACGCGGGCTGCTGTCGCTCCCGAATGTCTTGGCCAGTTCGATAGCCTCATTGATGGCGACTTTCGGCGGCACTTCGTCGTAATTCCCGAACATCAGCTCATAAATTCCCAGGCGCAGAATATTCCTATCAATGACCGTCACCTGCTCGAGCGGCCATTCCGGAGCGCATTTCTCGATCAGTTTGTCGATAGTTTTTCGCTCACGGAGCGTCCCTTCCAAGAGATGCTCGGCAAAAGCCGTCTCCTCCAACCCTGGCGCAAATTCGCCGATATTGCGCCGCAAAACATCACGGGATTTTTCATCGTGCTTGCCCTGAAAATCCCACTCGAAGAGAGATTGCATCGCTACTGATCTTTGAAGGTGCCGGTTTGCCATGTGTTTTGAACTGACTAACGACTGACCTGCCTCGCCGACTCATCAAGACGGGCAACTCACAACTAACAACAAGAACAAACCCAATCGTCGTTGGTCGCAAGTCGTGAGTTATTTCTTTGCCTTCTTTATCTTTGGAGCGGTATTGACCATTTCCTTACCCTTGTATGTTCCACATTTCGGACACACGCGGTGTGAAAGGATGCGTGCCTGACACTTGGGACACTCCTGGGTATTCTTGAGAGTAGTATCGTACTGCTTGCGCGCGCGATCGCGGCGATGACGGGTGTGTCGTTGCTTCGGATTTGCCATAACGATGTAAAATGAATAACATTTTTACTCTAACATCCCTCTTCTATTTTGGCAAGAAAACCTAGAAATTACAAAACCCAATACACAAAGACCAAACAAAGCACAGACCTTAAACCAAAAACACAAACAGCCACTGAAGAATGTTTTTCCCTAATTTTGAGAATTGTGTTTTGTTTGGATTTTGTGCCTTGAAATTATGTGCTTTTAACTTTTTCTACGTTTCAAAACATTGGCAAAACGCTTGTTGACATTTTCTGGAAGCGCCAAGGGCACAGGCCTGAACGACATCCGATGAATGGGCGAGGGACCCAGGCGACGGAGCGCGTCCATATGCATCTTCGTACCGTAGCCCTTGTGCTGGGCAAAACCATAGCCGGGATATTGTTTGTCGTACTCCACGACCATCCGATCGCGCGTGACTTTGGCGATGATGGATGCCGCGGCGATTGATTTCACTATGCCATCTCCCCCGATTACTGCCTCCTGCTGATATGAACAATTGGGTATTTTCTGATTCCCATCCACAAGAATATATACATCATTCAGACGGCCGTTAGTTTCATGTATACTTTTATATTTACGCAAAAGTTCGGAAAGCGCGGATTTCATGGCGAGAAATGTCGCTTGCAGAATATTCACCCGATCGATCGTTTCCGCATTGATAATTCCGACACCCACATAAAAATGTTCCTGGATAAAATCAAACATTTTCTCTCGCTGTTTCTCCGAAAGTTTCTTGGAATCCCGAACCAGACTCCACGTCTTCGTATCATCTTGATTCCCAAATTTGGAAGCCTTGCTTCCAAAACTTCCAAAATTTTGGTTTTTCAAAGTGACGGCCGCGGCCACCACGGATCCGGCTAAAGGTCCCCTCCCCGCCTCATCGATACCAATGACGAACGTATGCCCCAAAAGGCTCCGTTCTCGCTCTTTTTCAAAAGTAGTTTCTTGCATACTCTGAGTATACATCATAGTCGCATTATTGACTTTTCTGAGGTTTTCATTTTTTCTAAATAAAGAGTACAATAAAAACACAATAATTTCTCTGCAAAACCCGAGGAGCAATCCGGGCTATGGGAGAAGCAAAACAATGCCAAATTTCAAATGCCAAATTTCAAATTCCGCTTCGCCATTTTCGGCGCGGTTTTTTTATTTGATATTTTGAACATTAGGATTTGATTTGACATTTAATATTTGAATTTTGACATTATGAGCTTCACCCATCTCCATGTCCATTCCCACTATAGCCTCTTGACCGCTCTCCCCAAGATCGAGGAACTCTTGGCGCAAGCCAAAGAGTTCGGTATGACGTCTCTCGCCCTCACCGATACGTCGGCTCTCTATGGCGCCGTGGAATTTCAGAGCAAGGCCAAAGAGTATGGCATCCGGCCGATCATCGGCGCCGAAATATATGTCTGCAAAGACTTGCACAGCAAAACCAACACGGCTGAAGATCGCCGCCGCAATCAGCTCGTCCTCCTCGTCAAAAACGAAACCGGCTACAAAAATCTGATGAAAATTATTTCCATCGCCCAGCTGGAGGGCTTTTATTACAAAGCCCGCGCTGATAAGAATCTCCTGCGGCAATATCATGAAGGATTGATCGCGCTCTCCGGATCGCTCCAGGGCGAAGTACCCTCGGAAATCATCTACGGCAACTACGAACGCGCCAAAATCGCCGCTCTCGAATATCAGGATATCTTCGGCCAGAAAAACTTCTATCTCGAGTTGGGACCCAATTTCGAATATGAGAACCAGGTGATCGCCAACCAAGGCCTCGCGCAGATCAGTCGCGAAACCGGCATCCCGGTAGTGGCCGCATCGGACGTACACTATGTCAAACGAGAACACGCGGAAATCCAAGATATTCTCCTCTGTATCCGCGACAACAAAAAAGTGACCGACAAAGAACGTTTCAGCATGATGTCTCTCGATCTGTCGCTGCGGTCAGGAGAAGAGATGGCGGAAATCTTCAAGGACTTCCCGGCCGCCACCCTGAACACGGAGAAAATCGCCGCTCTCTGCGATTTCAAAATCCGCATGGATGAGAGCCATTTGCCGGAATTCCCCCTGCCGGAAGGCAAGCTGGCTGACGAGTTCCTGCGCGAACTCTGCGAACTGGGACTGAAGAAACGCTACGCCAGAAAAGAAATCACATCTGAACAACGCACCCGCATGGAATATGAGCTGGGGGTGATCAAGAGTACTGGCTTCGCCTCATACTTCTTAATCGTGCAGGATTTCGTCAACTGGGCGAAAAATAACGGCGTCGTCGTCGGCCCGGGGCGCGGTTCGGCGGCGGGCAGTTTCATCGCCTATCTCACCGGCATCACCAATATCGACCCCATCGAATACAACCTCCTCTTCGAACGCTTCCTTAACCCCGAACGCATATCGATGCCCGACGTGGATATGGATTTCGCCGATGACCGCCGGGATGACGTGCTCAATTATGTGCGGGAAAAATACGGCAATGACCATGTCGCGCAGATCATCACCTTCGGAACAATGGCTGCCCGCGCTGCTGTCCGAGACGTCGGCCGCGCACTCGGCTTTCCCTATGATCTCTGCGACAAGACATCCAAGATGATTCCCATGTTTGCCTCGATCCACAAAGCCCTCAAGGAAGTGCCAGAGTTCACGCAGTGGTACGGAGGAAATGCTGATGTGAAAAGACTGATCGATGCCGCGATGAAAGTCGAGGGACTGGTTCGCCATGCTTCAATGCACGCTTGCGGCGTCGTCATCACCAAAGACCCCGTTACTGAATACACGCCGCTCCAGCGCGTTTCGGGAAGCCGCGAGGGCGTTGTGACCCAGTATTCCGCCTCTACCAAATCGAATGCCGTCGAGAAAATCGGCTTGCTTAAGATGGACTTTCTGGGCCTCAAAAACCTCACTATCATTCAGAACACCCTGCGCATCGTTCGCAAGATCAAACAACCAGACATCGACATCGAAAAAATACCGCTTGATGATGAGCTGACATTTCAACTTCTTCAAGAAGCGCGGACCACCGGTGTCTTCCAGCTGGAAAGCTCCGGTATGAAGCGCTACTTGAAACAGTTGAAACCGACTATTTTCGAAGATATCGTCGCTATGGTAGCCCTTTATCGGCCGGGGCCGATGGAATATATCCCAGATTTCATCGCCGGCAAGCATGGCACGAAAAAAATCGAATATCTCCACCCCACCCTCGAGCCGATCCTTCAAAACACTTATGGCGTCGCCGTCTACCAGGAACAGCTGATGCAGATCGCGCGCGATCTGGCAGGCTTCACTTATGGAGAGGCGGACGTTCTGCGCAAAGCGGTCGGCAAAAAAATCAAAGAGTTGGTCGCGAAACAACGCGAAAAATTCATCGAGGGCTGTATTAAAAACGGCATCAGGAAAAATATCGGTGAAAAGGTATTTTCCTTCATCGAACCGTTCGCCGGCTACGGCTTCAACCGCTCGCACGCCGCCTGCTATGCGCTCATCGGCTATCAGACCGCCTACCTCAAAGCTCATTATCCGGCGGAGTTTATGGCGGCGCTCCTCACCTCCGACCAAGACAACATCGACCGCATCGCTATCGAAGTACACGAGGCCAAAGAGATGGGTATCGAAGTCCTCCCGCCGCATATCAATGAAAGCTTCGGGGAGTTCGCCGTCATCATCGGAGCAGACCCAGCCTCAACTCGTCTCGGCTCGCTTCGCCAAGACGACAGCGAGGCGAGCGGGACGGGTAAGATAGAGCGGGTGCGTTTCGGATTGAACGCCATCAAAAATGTCGGGCATATCGTCGTCGAAGAAATCGTCGAAGAGCGCAAGCGCGAAGGGAAATATGAAAGCCTCGAACAATTCATCGAACGCGTGAAAACCAAGGACTTGAATAAAAAATCCGTTGAAGCGCTGATCAAGGTGGGTGCTTTGGAAGGCTTCGGCGAACGCAACCAGCTCCTCGAAAGCATCGACGCCATCCAGAAGCATGGAAAAAATTTGAAATCTATCGCCGATACGCACCAAAACAGCTTGTTCGGCGATATGGCCATTATGACCAGCGCCATCCAACTTTCTCCAGCCATTCCGGCTACAAAAAAAATGAAATTGGGATGGGAAAAGGAGCTCTTGGGCCTTTATGTCAGCGACCATCCAGTCAAAGAGTATCAAACTTATTTTGACAAAGCTACCGTGGCGCTCTGTGAACTGGAAAAGAAACCGGATCAAGCCCGAGTCCGTATCGGCGGCGTCATCACGGGCGTCCGGAAAATTCTCACCAAGAACCAAAATACCATGTACTTCATCGGCCTCGAAGATCTGACCGGCCGCATCGAGCTCCTGGTCTTTGGCAAAACCGCCCTCCAGACGGGAGAGTCGTGGATCGAAGACGAGGTCGTCATCGTCGATGCCCGCGTCTCGCACAAAGACGGGACACAGAGATATATCGCTGAAAGCGTCGAACGCATTTCCCAAAATAGCGTGCACCAGTTCGCCCGCGCCGAAGCGACGCGTGCCAAGAATAATTTCCACACACCCCCAAAAGAAGCTCTCGGGGAGCGCCTCATTATCGCCATCAAAAATGACGCCCCGCCAAAAATCATCGAGCATCTTTCTCAACTCCTAAAAACTATTCCCGCCGGCCCGCAAAAAGTGGCTGTCCGTATCCAAGGCGCCACGATCGAAACTACATTCGCTCTCGCACCAACGGCGGGGCATATTGAACAAATAAGAATGTTGGAAGGAGTAGAGTCAATTGCATAAGCACCAAATTCAAAATTACAAGCTCCAAATAATTTCAAAGCCCAGTGTTCAAAATTCAAAACGTGATTTGTGCCATTTTGAATATTAAGTTTTTGAATTTTTGATTTATTTAGGATTTGAGATTTTGAATTTGAGATTTATTCCAAAAATCATGAAACAATTGGACGAAAAAACTCTCATTATCGTTGGGTCGACGGCTGCGGGGAAGTCGGATTTGGCGATTCTCCTGGCACAGAAATACAACGGGGAAGTTATTTCTGCCGACAGCCGGCAGGTTTATCGCGGGATGGACATAGGAACCGGCAAGGTTACTCGCGACAAAGTTATTCCCCACGCTCCCCTTTCAGAGGGGAGCTGGCGAGTCCCCGAGACTGAGGGGTGGGGAAAAATGCAAAGTAAAAAAAAGAACATCAACAACACCCCCTCTCAATCTCCCCCTTTTAAAGGGGGAGAGGTAAAAAAAATACAGTCACTGTTCTTTTCGGAAGGCATAAGGCATCATCTCCTCGATGTTGCTAGTCCCAAAAGAAGTTACAATGTTACTCATTTCGTCCGTGATGCCAAAAAAGCAATCACGGATATCAAAAAACACGGAAAGATACCAATCATTTGTGGCGGCACGGGCTTTTGGGTACAGGCACTTGTTGAAGATAATGTCTTCCCAGCGGTGAAACCTGATGTAAAATTACGAAAAAGACTTGGCAAGCTATCAGCCGAAAAGCTTTTCGCGATGCTTAAAAAGAAAGATAAAGAACGTGCTGCAACAATCGATGCAAAAAATAAAGTGCGCCTTATCCGTGCTCTTGAAATATGCGAATCTCTCGGAACTGTCCCCCCTCTCCGTCATCCTGAGCTTGTCGAAGGATCTACTCTATCCTTGGTAGATTCCTCGACTCGCCCGCCTAGACTCGGCGAGGCTGGCAGACTCGTTCGGAATGACAAAGGAAGTTTTCTCATTATCGGTATCAATCCGGATAAGGAAACACTCCAGAAAAATATCAAGATACGTCTGGAAAAAAGGCTGAAGAAAGGCATGCTTGCCGAGATAAGACGTTTACATGCCGACGGCGTCAGCTGGAAAAAACTGGAAAGCTTCGGATTGGAATATCGCCGGTGCGCGCAATACCTGCAAAAAAAAATCCCCCGCCAGAATTTGGAAGCCTTGCTTCCAAATGATATTTGGCACTACGCCAAGCGCCAACTTTCATATCTGCGCCGTTTCGAAAAAATGGGCACCACGATTCACTGGATTGCCGACTCGAAAGAAGCGCTTAAAGTAGTGAGAAAAAGTACAGTTGTCATTCCCGCGAAGGCGGAAATCTAGGCACCACCTTTTCTGATCAAGCTGAAATGAGTTTATTGTATAAATCTTCCCACTTGGGATTGTTTTTCTCAATCAAGCGAATTTTCCAACTACGATTCCACTTTTTGAGTTGTTTCTCTCGTTCTATGGCGCTTACTACATCATAAGTTTGTTCATAATACACGAGGGAATGAACCCTATACTTTTTTGTGAAACCTTCGGCTTTATCGTTTTTATGCTCCCACGTACGCTTCAAAAGATTATCAGTAATACCGATATACAACGTTCCATTACGTTTACTCGCAAGAATATAGACAAAGTACCACTTCATTGTTTTGTGGTAACTGGATTCCCGCCTTCGCGGGAATGACAAAAGAAAAGTTTACTGTAGCTTCTTCTTTAATATTTCAGAAGCAATTTGAGGGTTGGCTTTGCCTTTTGTCTCTTTCATAATCTGTCCAATGAGGTATTGAAAAGCATTTTGCTTACCGGCCTTGTAATCAGCGACTGATCTTTCGTTAACTGCGAGCACTGTATCTACCGCTTCTTCAATGGCTGAATTGTCGCTTACTTGAGCCAAATTCAGGCGCTCTATGATATGCGATGGATCATTATCACCACCCTGGTACATTTCCGCGAGCACTGTCTGAGCGGCACTGGAATTGATTTTTCCGTCCGCCACGATACCGATAAATTCCGCGTAGTTTTCGGGAGTGATGGCGATATCAGCTACTTCCTTTCCACTCTCTGCTATATGCTTGCGCAGTTCCGTCAACATATAGTTCGCGGCAAGCTTTATGGTGCGTTCCAACGGCACGATAATTTCTTTGGCCTCGATTTTTTCTGCCAGTTCGCTCACGACGTTTTCGAAATATTCTGCCAATTTGCAATCTTCAGTAAGAATCACCGCATCAGCCTCTGGCAGCGCATACTCTGCAATAAATCGTTTCAGTTTGGCATCCGGGAGTTCCGGCAATGATGCGCGCAGCTGCTCCACATACGCTTCGGTGAATTCAAACGGCGGAATATCCGGTTCCGGAAAGTAGCGGTAATCATGAGCCGACTCCTTCTTCCTCTGGGAGACAGTGACATTCTTTACTTCATCCCAACCTCTGGTTTCCTGGACTATCTTTTCCCCTTTTTCGAGCGCTTCTGTCTGACGTTTTATTTCATACTCGATGGCGCGCTCGACAAAGCGGAAAGAGTTGATATTTTTGACTTCGACTTTGGTTCCGGAGAGACGCTCTGTTCCTTCGGGATAGAGCGAAATATTCACTTCACAGCGCATCTGACCCTTTTCCATATCGGCATCGGATACTTCGAGATACCGCAGGATCTGCCGCAATTTCTGGCAGAACAACCTGGCCTCTTTGCCAGTCGAAAAATCCGCTTCCGTCACCAGCTCCATTAAGGGCACCCCCGCCCGATTGAAGTCCACCAGCGTATAATCCGTACCGGCCGGATGCATCGACTTGCCCGTATCTTCTTCAAGATGGATGCGCGTAATCCGGAATTTTTTCGCTGTTTTTCCTTCTAAAATCTCCATCTCGCCCTTCTCGCAGAACGGCTCGTCATACTGGGAAATCTGGTAGCCTTTCGGAATATCGGGATAGAAATAGTTCTTGCGGTCGAATTTGGATCGGAGACGGAGCATACAGCCGAGCGAAAGTCCCACGCGCTGCACCGCCTCGATTGCCTTACGATTTGGCACCGGCAAAGAGCCAGGCTGGGCCGTACAGACCGGACAGATATGCACATTCGGCTCTTTTTCCAAACCCAGCCCATTTTTGCACGCGCAAAACATCTTGGAATCCGTTTTCAGTTCCGCATGCACTTCCATCCCGATCGTAACGTTGTATTTCATATGGAGAAAATGAATAAAGAATATTGTGTGAAGAATTTAGAAAAATTTCTCACTTCCTTATAAGTTCTTCAGAAAAATGATCTTGAACTATGGTTATTATATCATGTGAAACAGCCTCGATACTCTGATTCGCTGCTACCTGTTCCCAACCATAATGTTCCCCGAGAAGCAAATGAAAATTTTTACAAATTTTTATCCTTTCATCAGCCATTTCATTGCGGTGGCCGACCTCGGTCGCCGTTTGGAATCGCTCACCATGCATGAGAATATTCAAATCTGGCTGATGCAAACCTCGATTAATCTCCTCCAAATACTCCAGATCCGCTCCCCACGTCAGCCCCCAAGCGATTCCCGTACCGGCATAGTCTTCAGCAACGATCCATTCCCCTGCCGCAAGTCTCTTCCAGAGTTCTGGTTCATAGCGTTCACGATTTTTAGCGTATTTTTCTTGCAATACCTCCGTGGTCACCTCATTCTTCTCCCGAAACTTTGCATCATGCAAGTACTTATAAATAAATGGCCCCTCTGGTTCCAAATCATAGACAGGAATCTTCAAACGACTGGCTTGTTTCCCTTGCGATTGTAAAAATCTCACCAGAAGCTCGGCCTGCGTCGTTTTCCCGATGCCATTGATGCCATAAAGAGCGATCATTCTTCCTGCCATAGTCGTCTATGAGCGAAGCGAGTAGCTACGACTATGAGCATCCCGCTTCAATTCTCAGTTAAAACTTTCCTTGACTCGTACAGAGCAGTAAGGCGTTTCCGCACATCTCCGCACTCTATTTCCACTTTCTCTTTTCGGAATTGTGGCGGGATAACATTCGATTTACCGTTTCTTCAAATCTTCCACAATCTTGTCAACCTGAGTTTGGAGCTCTTCCAATGTCCCATCGTTGTTGATCACAAAATCCGCCCGCGTCTTCAGATCGCCGATCTGCAACTCCGTCTCCAGCTTGGCATCCTTGTCGAACTGAACAGGCGTCTTGGTCGCGTCATCCACGTTCTGCCGCCGCTTGATAAGCCGTTCGTAGCGCTTTTCCGAAGAAACTTCCACAAAAACAAAATAGAAATGTTCGTCCGTTTCCATATGAATTATATCCGGCAGTCGGCGCACGCCATCCACTACCACGAGATTGCTTGAACTTTTCTCCGCCTCAGTAAGAATTATTTTTGAAAGAATATCTTCTCCGAAAGCTTTGCGTAAATAAAGCGAAAGCTTGGCCATATTTTCCCGATTCTGCTCCAGCCCCATACGATCCAGGACATCCCGCAAAGGCTGCGAAAACCGGAGTGGCAAAGCCCCATACTTTTCCGCTATATATTTT
>Ga0156127_146_pt1 | contig 13267 bp, 14 predicted proteins | sample RifCSPlowO2_02_FD_107780 | JGI IMG/M metagenome (GOLD analysis project Ga0156127, IMG submission 107780) | Candidatus Moranbacteria bacterium RIFCSPLOWO2_02_FULL_48_19
ACGGGATAAATATGAAAATGAAAATGCGGCTCTAATAAGCCGCTTTTCAGCACTATTGATTTATTCAAGTGTAATATTTTCAACAAGCGTGCCTCAACATTTCGACAAACACTTGAGAAGTGTAAGAAGTCGTCCTCTGATAAATCTGACATGTTAGCGACGTGTTCTTTCCACACGACCAGCGAATGCCCCTTCACGGTCCAATCATCATCAAGCATAGCAAATACCTTTTCATCTTCAAAAAAGATTTCCTCCTTTTCGATTTGGTGCGAAGCTATTTTGCAAAAAATGCAGCCATCCATATTATTTTCTGAACTTGTGGGACAAAGTAGGGACTATTTAGAACTCCAAGAGAATAGGTAAGTGATCAGAGTATGTCGTATCGACAATCTGCGCGGACTTGATAATTATATCAGGTGTTGCGAAACAGTAGTCAAGCCGCCAGTCCAGAGTATTGGCGTCGAATCCCTTATAAGAAAATGGTTTGGTAGTCCATGTTTTTTCTTCTAACGCCGGTCCTACGTTTTTCAGATATCGCATTATTTCTTGGATTGTGTAAGAACCTGGCAAGGAATTCAGGTCGCCTGTCAAAAGAAATGTGTGCTTTTTCTCTTTGAGAATATCAATCAATACATTCGTTTCTGCTTCTTTTTCCGGGGTGGGCAAGAATTTATCCGTATATGACATATGCACTGTTCCTATCCCAAGTATTCGATCCGGTATTTGTATCGCGGATTCGATATATACTCGGCCTTCCTGAGAATAATCAGATAACCCGATTTCCGGTTGGCGCGGCTCTTGAATATATTCAAAGTTTGATTTCAAGATTGGATAGCGCGTAAATATGCCATTGCCGAAACTGCTTGTTCTTCCCTCTGTGATGTCAGTCTGCGATTCTTTGAAAAAGAAATTGAATCCAAGCTCATCGGCCAAGTATTGGGCTGTGTTTACTTCATGGCGCTTATGGTTCACCGTCAATTCTTGTAAGCAAATGATGTCCGCTTGTATGTCTTTGAGAACTTTCAAGATATTTTTGATATCTTCCTCGTACCAGATGTTCCACTGAAGTAATCTCATAAAATTTGCTGAGCTTGTGGGATGAGGTTGGAACCTATATACAAAACGAAATTTCTTTAGTCAAAGGCCGATGGTTTTCCATTCAGAAGAGAAAAACCTTTTTTTACAGCTTGCATTTCTGGATCATCTCCTCTTTTGTGTTCGGTAAAGACTTTTTGCAGTTCGTCTTCTGCAATCCATTCGAATCGGGAATGATCTTCCGGATGAATGGTGATGTTCTTGATAGGATCGGCAAACTCCGCGAAATAGATAATTTCTACAGAATGAGAGCCTTTTATTTCGTTGAGATAGGTAAAAGCAGCGAAAGGATCTCCTATTGCCGCTCGCATGCCAAACTCCTCCATAATTTCCCGCTTCAGTCCCTCGGCAATATCTTCGCCATAATCAATATGGCCACCCGGAAGCTCATACACTCCGGGTAGGAATTTCTTGGTATCTGCCCGCTTGGGAAAGAATACTTTTTCTATTCCATCGAAGTTATGGTGAATAAAAGCACAGGCGGTGATGACCTGCTCTCCCTGCGCCAGCGTTTCGCTATCGTGTGAAATACTTTCTGCCATAGGATTAAGTCAGTTGAATTTGTGGGACGGAGTTTGATCAGTTTTAAAAACTAGCTAATTCGATTCCCAGGACGCCATTCGCTCTTGATGCCCGTAAACAAAATGAATTTTGAGCTATAGGTATAAGGAGGATTTGCTTGAGGATATGACTCTGGCGAGATGTTTCCCTGTATCATCTTTATATGATACCCGGTGAACAGCCGCTGCAATGTCATCTTTGCTGTGGTGTTTGAGTAATGGGGTTCACCGCGAATTACATACGGCTTACCGTCAAAACGGTATCGTTTTATATGAGTCGGAAAGTCTATGATTACTATACCGCCTGGCCTGAGCACTCTCTTGATTTCTTTTACGATCTTCTGAAGAATCCTCATCGGAAATAAATGCAGAGTTCCGAAACAGAGAACGCCATCAAAAAAACTATCTCGTAATGGAAATTTTCTGGTGATGTCGAAGACGCTCATGCGTAATTTATTCCTGAGTGTTTTAGGAGTATTGCGTCTTAATTTTATCAAGGCGCTCTTTTCAATATCCGAAGAGATCAAGCAATCAACCTTCTTGAGTAACAGTGTGTTGTAACGCCCATCTCCGGCAGCCAGGTTTAACCATTTCCCATGCAGAGGTGCCTTATTCAGAAAATCGAGCGTCTCTCGATCTCCTTTTCCCCAAATCGAACGCTTGCCCGTCTTTAAATAATCTATACCTTCGCTAAATATATATTTCGCCTGATTCGGTTTGCGCGGTTTTGGATTAGGCATATTCTTGATAAAACTTTTCGAGTTGAGTCTCTGGGACGACGTGGAAATTTCAATCAATGAGATTTTTGGCTTTGAGGTTATCTGCTCAATGAAAGCCAGATTATCAATACATGTTCTTTCCATAGAATGAATTTCAACTTACTGGTCAATAGTAACCCGCCATTTGATTTTTGTCTAAAATAAGTGAGAATCAAGTCAATATCAGAAACATTTCAATAAATTTTTAACTTTATATTTGTCATACCAACATTCTCAAGTATGTTGGTATGTTGTTGATGAGTCAAAAAAATCAACAGCCTCCTTTACTGTAAAGCAATGATTTGATAGCCGTATTTTTCTACATCTTCTTTTGGAAAGAGTTTAGCGTCTTTGGTCTTGAGGATATATGTAACTTTTTTTTCAATTTCTCTTCCAGTATACGATTTTGATTCAGGATCCCATTCCCGGAGAAGCAGAGTATCTCCGACCGAACACTCCCAATCCGCGAGGCGTAGGTCAAATGACTTTTCGCCAGACAGCAATTTATCAAGATAACCGGGCAATACCTTTTTCTCAATTTTCATATTATTGATGCTGAGGCTTTGGACCAATATAGAGACCGCTACAGGATGATTGCTCTGATCTTCTGGTATACCTCTTTTGGGTCTAAAGTAGAAGTATCTATAATTATGGCACTCGATCTTTTCCTAATGAGTTTTTGAGTGATTTCCCATAATTCTATAACCCTGTCCGCGGTCAGCAGGCCATTTTTGTGGAAGCCTCTTTGCGCCGCTCTCTTGATAATAGTATCCTTCTTGGCAGTAAGAATAAATTCAAATACTTCTGCACCGTATTTTTTACCGCTACTCAGTATGGTATCAATGACACTATCGTCGCTAAGAATCGCCTTATCAACGATAACGCTGTTTCCAGTCTGCAAGTATGCATCTACCGCAGCCACTGTAAATGTGTACGCATATTTTAAACTCTTTTCTCTATTTTCCCGCCAACCACTTATAAGTTTGCGCCAACTATCGACATCAGCAAGAAGCGACATTGGTAAGTCCTGATGCAACTTTTCTGCAAGAGTAGATTTTCCTGCCGCAGGAGAACCGTTGAGAACAATCAATTTCATAAGTTTGCTGAGCTTGTGGGATGAAGTGGGGGCTATTTAGTTGTAAGTTCTTCTGTTTGAAGCATTTTATCGTAAGTTGATTTTGTAACAAAAACTTTACGAGCCCGTGGCGACAGCTTTAATTCGTTCTGACTCTCCTTTTTCAGTCATTGCTCTCGGGCTGACGTAGGCCAGAGCGTCAATATCCGGGTTGGAGAGTTCAACCATATCCAGGTTAGGGCGATCAAATACTTTTATCCCGTTGATTTCCGCGTTTTGTGGTAGCGAGTTCTTGAGTACACTATACCTTTCAGCGTCTAAAACAAAATCGACATCTCCTACTTGCGCCCTGTATTGGTCTGGTCTGCGGATATACAGATAAGTGTACGTTGTTTCAGGGACATCATTTTTAGCGGGGATGACTATCGGTTCGTGCAGCCTGTAGTATTTCTGGTTCAGATTGTCGGAATCTTCTGTCAGTTCTTTTCTCAATTGAGTCAGAAACTGATATTCATCCGCATAGTGGCAAAATACCCCCATGTTCCCAGCGACCGGAAGATATTTTCCGAAAGTTTGCTTGCACAATGCAAAACAAGCGAAGTGAGTATGCTCTATCGCTCTAAGCAATTGTTCTTTATCTTTTATCGGACTGAATCTGTACAGTTGCATAATTTTGTTTGCTGAACTTATGGGACGCTGTGGGAACCTGTTTATTTAGTAAACGGTAACCTCTAATCCTTACCAAATTTGAGTTTATTAATCATCACGTTTGGAAGCTCGCCGTTCATTCCGTAGAAAGCTATCAAGAACAGTATTAGATCTGAGAATTTTAGATCAAGCGTACTGATGGGCCAACCTGTTCGATAAAAAAGCAGATAGTAGCCCACTAACCAACCAAGTAAAGAGGAAGAGGTGTTTAATAAAATTTCTCTGACATGCCTATTTCGAGTAACTCGCATGGGATGCCAAGAGTAATAAAAGAGACCTTGCCAAACAACAAAAATGATTCCAAATAGAATGTAAATTGCTTTGAAAAAAATCATAAACTAAACTTATCTATTTACTGGATAATTTCAAAAATGTCTATTTTATCAAAACTCTATCACCTTTCTCTGGTTGTTCCCTTACCCTCGCTTCTACTGTCTGGTTACAATATGTTATGACAGAAAACACCAGGTTGTACATTTTTTCCTTTGGTAAACGTAACTTTCCTTTTCGTAACTTGTGAGCTTGTTCCAACATTTTTCTCTCTCCCGGTGTCAGTCTTAATTTCTTGGAAGCTTTTATAATATTGGCAAAACCAATGGGAAAGTCGCTGTTCAAATACTCTAGACTTAAAGTGGCAAACAGGCAGGCTTTGTAAGTCATTTCCTGCGCTTCTTCCATATTTCCAGCCCGCAAGAAAAACAACGCGGATAAGGCTCGCATAGTGGTGAAACAGGCTTCTCGGTAAGCATCCAGAAGGGTAATTTTTGGAAGTGGGAGATTTTCTATGATTGCCTCTCCCCAGATAGTTTTTGCAGTGAGAATAAGATGACGGATAAACACGGATTTAGTAAAAGGGGAATTGATGGTTTTTCTCTTGAACCCATCTAGATCATATGCATAGATACGCAAACGAATTTTCACTGTCGAGTGCTTCTCAGCGATGTGTCTCAATACAACACTTGTGACGTCTCCTTTATTCTTACGCAGGACGCCGATTTCCAGATCCGAAGTTCCAGGTAAATACTCGGATGTATTGTAACTTCCATAAAGAAATATCGAGACAGGTTTTGTTTTGTCCAGAATTTCATTTTTTACTTTTTCAATGATGGGGAGAGGTTTCATATTGAACTTTATTGGTCTGCCACGAGGTGGCGAAGCCACTTTTCGTGGCTGGGGAGGTAGGGATCGAACCTGCGAATGGGCGCTTCAAAGGCGCCTGCCTTACCGCTTGCCTGCCCGCGGCTGCGCCCCGTGCGCGGCCAGGGGCTACTCTTTGTTGGGCTGGCAGGATTCGAACCTGCGCATCGCGGGACCAAAACCCGCTGCCTTACCACTTGGCTACAGCCCAATGTTTTTGATTCTGTTTACGATTTTTCTTTTTTCTTTCACACCAGCATAACTTTTTAAAAACATCTCTCTTTTTCTAGCAGCTTCTCTTGTAGGATGTTCTTCTTCATAAATGAGGAGAAACGGGCGACGACTACGAGTTGAAAAAGTTTTCCCTGCATTATGCTGTTTTAATCTTTTTTCGACATCTTCAGCTATCCCGATGTAATATTCTTGGTCTTTAAGACTTTTTAGAATATAGAGAAAACATCGCATATATTTCTACTTTACCGCTTGCCTGCCCGCGGTCGAGCCTCGGGCGCGGCCAGGGGCTACTCCCCATTGAACAGCGTTTAGCTTCTAGCTATTAGCTTTTAGGTAACTCAAAAATCGTAAATCTAAAATCATAAATCCAAATTAGTTCTCTTGAACTAATTTGCCTCCGAGGAGGTCCATGGCTTGGCTGACGAGTGGATTTATCGCAGGCTCTTTTGTGGCAGCGGTTTTATTGCTGTCATTCGCGGGCGACGCGGCCTCAAGGACGATGCGGAGTTTGATTTTTGTTTTGAGTATGGTATCAAAGGCACTAGAGAGTGTCAATTGATTTTGTTTCTCATCCAAGCGCTCTTTATGAAAAGGATATTTGACGGCGATAGTGACGGTCAAGCCCATGGTTTCGATGGGTCGGGCAGTCGAGAGAGCGAGGGTGAGCGAGGCGTTCAAATGCTTGGCGGTGCTCAAAATCATTGACCATTTTTCCTGTATGGTATCGAGACTGACTGTCATTCCGGTCGCTGAGCCGGAATCTAGGTTTTCTGGATCCCGGATCAAGTCCGGGATGACAGAGAAATTAGAAGTTTTCCCCTCCTGATTCCTGATTCCTGATTCTTTATTCTGCTTTATTGTTGTTGCTGTTTTTGTAAATTCTTTTTTTTCGTGCTTGCCCGCCAAAGCTTTAGCGACGGAGGGATTCTTATTTGTCGGGGGAACAGAATTGTTTTTCTCCAACCCCTCACCCGCGTTTTCGCGGGAGCTCCCCTTGGAAAGGGGAGCAGGAGAGGAAGGAAAATCATTCGTGTCATTCGGTTTACTATTCGTACTATTCGCAAGAATCTTCACGATGGCGATTTGGAGAGGGAGTTCCGGGATGACGGAAGTTTTGCTGGCGACTTGGGCGATTTGGAAATATTCCAGCATCCGGACAACCTCTCCAGGCGAGAATATGGTAGCTAGTTCGAGGAGCGCTGTTTTTTGCTCGTCGGTGAGAGAATCCAGTTCGCCCGGGCCGTTTATGGGGTCGGCGGAGACGAGGAGGAGATCGCGGAGATAGTGGAGGAGCGTACCGGAGAATATGGAGAGGTCGGCGCCGTCTTGGGAAAGTTGGCTGACGAAATGGAGACTGGCGTAGAGTTCACGCTTACCGATGAGACGGAGGAGTGTGACGATATTGGCTTTTTTGGTGGTGCCGAGGACTTCGATAACCTTATCTTCGGTGATGGGAGAGGCTTCGAGGGAGATGATTTGCATAAGCAATGATTCGGCATCCCGCATCCCGCCTTCGGCCGTGAGCGCGATCATCTCGAGCGCCCCCGGGGCGATCTTCAGCTTTTCTTTTTTGGCGATCATTTGGAGCTTCGTCACGATGCTTTTCACCGGGAAGCGGGAAAGATCGAAGCGTTGGCAGCGCGAGAGAATGGTGTCGGGAACTTTGTGGAGCGCTGTCGTTGCGAGGATGAAAATGACATGCGCCGGCGGTTCTTCCAGGGTTTTCAAAAGGGCGTTGAATGCCCCGCTGGAGAGCATATGCACTTCATCGATGATATAGATCTTATGCGAACCGAGCGTTGGCGGGAGATTGACGGTTTCGCGCAGTTCTCGGATATTGTCGACGCCGGTATGCGAAGCCGCATCGATTTCGATGACGTCGAGCGAGCGACCTTCGGCCATGAGGAGGCAGTGCTGGCATTTGTTGCAGGGCTCCGCCAACGCAAGGCTTTGGCTCGCTTCGCCGGAGCTTGAGCGAGGCGAGCGAGACGAGTCCGCACTATTTCGACCGGAGCAATTGACGGCTTTGGCGAAGAGGCGCGCCAGGGTGGTCTTGCCGGTACCGCGCGGACCGGTCAAGAGATAGGCTTGGCCGACCCGGCCTAGTCTGAGAGCATTCGTCAAAGTAGTGACGACGTGTTTCTGTCCGACGACTTCGGCGAAGGTCTGCGGGCGGTACTTGCGATAGAGAGTGGTGGACGACATAGAAAAATCAAAACTTAAAAATCAAAAGGAAAAATTACAATTCAAAATGCAAAAATAACACCAAAACAACCCGCTGAATCAATAAGTGAATGGATCAGCTTGGTATTATTATATCACAAAAGAAAAACTCCTCCGAAAAGGAGTTTTTTTGTAAAGAAGATCCTTCGACAAGCTCAGGATGATCCCGCTTTAGCAGGATCATTTTTTGAAAACGAAGAATTTGTAGCCGATGAAGTTCCAAATGAGAGAGAATCCGGTAGCCAGCAGTTTGGCGATATTGGCCCAGAGGACGGCGCTCAGACCGAAGAGCGGCGGAATGTAGGTAGTGATGCTTGTAAGTACCAGTCCGTTGATAACGATGCCGACGATGCTGACGGCCAGGAATTGCGAGAATTTGACGGGTTCTTGCTCCGTTTTCGTCTTGTCCTCGAATGTCCAGTGTTTGTTCATGAAATAGCTGTTGATGACAGCTACCGAAAAAGAAATGCAGTTCAAGATAAAGAGCTCAACGCCGGCTGTGATGCCGGTGATGTAGATGAGGATATTCAGAATGAGAAAATCAATGCTGGTGTTGATGCCTCCGACGATGATGAATTTGGAAAACTGCTTGGCAAGTTTCAGGAAAAGATTCTGATCGGCAGGCGTTGCCATGAGGGGAAGATTCTGTGCCATTGCATCGTTCATAAAAAGTTACTTATTTTTTTGTATATTACTGCTGAGAGCTTTGCTTGATTTCTTTTTCGATTTCTTCCATATCGCGTACCCAGGAGTCCAGCATCTGCGTATCGCCGCGGGGAGCGGCATCACCTGGCTTGATAATCGAGGATGAGGCGGGGGACTTGTCTTTCAGCTCTTTTTTCCAGCTGTTGATGTCCTCGTTCTCTTCTTCGGCTTTGGAGAGGGCGGACTGCCAGTCCTGGTGGGCGCCCTTTTGAATGACATTCTCGATGGCGGCCCAGGTGGCGTCGAGGTTCTGCGGAATGACGATGGCTACCTCATCGCCGGGAGCCGCTTTGAAATAGGTGATGGAAGCCAGGAGGACGCGGTATGGCTTGCCGTTGGCGAGGATGTAGTAATTGCCGTTTTCATCCTGGGTCACGACGGCGATGGCATGGCGGCGTTCGATCGGGCCGATTTGCTTATACAGAAAAGCGCCATCGGCCGTGATGGTGAGTTTCAACATATCGCCCTCGACGAGTTTGGATTTGGAAGCGTAATTCGCCGGCACCGGGTATTGCTTGCCATCCGTGCCGAGCATAACCTGACCATCGAACGTCCCTTCGATGACTGTGCCGCCAGTCGCGTCGGCTTCCATCTTGCGCGGCCGGCCGGATTTCTTTTTGCCTTCGAGCTGGAGGAGCATGGCTTTGGCGCCCTGGATGGTTTTTTCGGCGCTCATCACCATATCGCGCAGAGCCCGGATCTTCATCGCCTGCTCTTCTGCGCTGCGCTCCTGTGGATCGGTTTGAGTAGTATTATTCGGTGTCATACTTTTGTTTTTCCGAGTCATTCCGCAAAAGAAAATATCCCCTGCGGAAAACCCATCTTTTTTGTTTGTTTTGTGTCTGTAGTATAGATGATTTTGTAAATCTTTGCAAATTATTTTTATCGGTACCATGTGTAATACGACTTTGTTTGGAGTTGGAATGCATGGATGGAGAAATTTTGAGACAGGTGACGGGGTTGACCCCCACACCAATCAAATTTTGGCATAACGAAAAGAAAATCTTGCTGAAATTCCTACTCAAAGAATGTTTACCAAAAATAACGATAGGGTTGACCCCGTTAGAGAAAAGTCGCTACGAGCGACTGAAGTCACGCCAAAGGCGCAGCGTTCTCTAACGGGGTTGACAAAAAGTAGGAATATGCGGTAATATGAATCGATTCGATATAGAGGCAAATGGCAGCTGATAGGGAGACCAAAGAGCTTATGTCACACGATGATCGTATTTTATCGAAGACTATCAAGGCGGGCGCTGAAGAAGACCTGTTTTTTAGTCTTGCCTTGGAGCAATTTTTGAGCCGAATGCCCCCGCGCTCACGGGAAATCATCATGGCGCGTTTCGGCATAGGAGACGCGTATCCGAAAACACTGGAAGAAATCGGGCGGACGTATCAGATCACGCGGGAGCGCGTGCGCCAAGTGATCGCGAGCACTCTGGGATTCCTGTCCGGCGAGCATGAGCATCCGACGTTCGTCAAAATATCCGAGCGCATCCAGTCGACGCTGGAAGGAAAAAATGGTATCATAAAAACAGAAAAGCTGCTTGATATGTTGGCGCCTCGGGGAGGGAAGGAGCGCGGCGCTTTGCTCGTTTTTATTGAGTGTCTTCCCGTCATCAAATATGAGAAGGCGACCAGGGAGTACGAGGAAATCTATCGGCTGAAAGATTTCTCGCTGGCCGAGTGGAAGAAAGTGAAGGATGCGGCCAAGGCGATTTTTGAAGAAGCCAATCAGGCGCTTGAGGAGGGTGACCTTTTCGCCCGTTTTCAGAAAAAGAATAATGCGATAAGCCAGCAGAAGCTCTTTGACTTTCTTGCCGTCGCGAAAGATGTCTGTCAGAACGTGTTTGGCAAATGGGGGCTTTCCGATTGGAGCGACATCAGGCCGCGGGGAACGCGCGAAAAAGCGCATCTGGTTCTGAAAACGAAGGGGGTGCCGCTGCATTTCCGCGAGATCGCCTCGCTCATAGATAGTTATGGATTGAAAAACAGCAAGAAGCAAGAGAGTCATCCGCAGACCGTGCACAATGAGCTCATCAAAGACAAGCGGTTCGTCCTCGTTGGCAGGGGCATTTATGCGCTTTCCGAGTGGGGATACAAAAAAGGGACTGTCAAAGAAGTCTTGGAAGAAATCCTCCGCAAAGCTACCCGGCCGCTTTCCCGTGAAGAAGTGCTCGCCCAAGTCCTCAAGGTGCGCCAAGTCAAGAAATCAACCGTCATTATCAATCTGAACGCTTTTTTCAGCCGAACCGGCAAGAATGCCTATAGTGTCAAAAAGTAACTGTTGAAGAAGAAGCGATGGGGTCAACCCCCACACCTATCTCAGGAAGAAATACTGATTACAAACATTATAAGACGTAGTCGCCTATCGGCTTTAACAAAGAGCTTTCACTAGCTTTTGTAGAAGATAGGTGTGGGGGTCAACGAACCTCAAATCATCATGGACATTCTCTTTTCCAGCTTTTCTGACGCTTTTTCAGCTTTACAGAGCGTTGTTTCCGCTGTGCTGGATGTGTGGTTCATCATTTTTCCGCCGCTTTTTTACTTTCTCTTCAAACTTCTCTGGAAATTGCGCGTACAGGAAGACTATAATTCCAAGCTCAAGTGGGTGCTCTTGGAGCTCATCCCGCCGCGGGAAATAGAGCAGAGCCCGCTTCCTATGGAGTCTATTTTTGCCGGATTTGCCGGCGTTATCAAGACTTTGACAATGGCTGAAATCTGGATCAAGGGAGAAATTCCGATATCTTTTTCTTTGGAAATCGCCAGTACGGAGGGCAACATCCATCTGTATGTCCGGACGCAAGCGGGTTTCCGCGACCTGGTCGAGGCGAATTTTTACGCCCAGTACCCGAATATCGAGATCATTGAGGTACCGGATTATACACAGAGCGTTCCGTATATCATTCCCAATAAAGACTGGGATTTGTGGGGCACGGATTACGTCTTTGCCAAGGATGATCTCTATCCTATCCGGACGTACAAATATTTCGAGGAGTCAGTGACGGGAAAAATGATCGATCCGCTGGGGGGTCTCATAGAGACGATGGCGAAAATCGGTCCTGGCCAGCATCTGTGGCTGCAGTATATCGTGACACCCTTCAAAGAAGATTGGTATGATATCGGCCAAAAAACCATCGATGAATTCTTGGGAAAGATAGAAAAGGAAAAGATGGGCGTGTTTGGGCAGCTCCTTCATGATATCGTTGATGTATTAAAAAATATCGGCGGCGGTCTTTTAGCGCGAGAAGTGGAGTTTAAATCGGCCGAAGAGAAAAAAGAAAAAGAGGAAGCCCCGGTGGAATTCCGCCTCACGCCGGGTGAGAAGGAAGTGCTCAAGGCATTGGAAGCGAACTTGGGCAAACAGATGTTCAAGATCCGCATGCGGCATGTGTATATCGGAAGGAAGGAAGTCTTCCATAAGCCGACCGGCGTCTCGGCCTTTATCGGCGCTATCAAGCAATTCAATGATTTCAACTTGAACAGTTTCAAGCCTGATGATAATTCCAAGACATATGCGAATTATCTGTTTACAGAGGAACGTCTACGGTATCGCCAGCGCCGGATTCTCCGCCGGTATATCAAGCGCGACATCGACCCGCCGAATACCCGGATGCTTTTGAGCACCGAAGAATTGGCGACCGTCTTTCATATACCGGATATGGCGGTCATCGCTCCGACTATGGTGCGGGTCGCCGCCAAACGCGGGGGAGCCCCGGTTAATTTGCCGATCCAAGAATGATATATTATGAATGTCAGCGCTATCTATTTTACAACTTACGCGTTTGAAAATTCTTCCACCCCTCCTTCTCGCCTCGCTATAGCTCCGGCCAGCCTCGACGTCTAGGCGGGCGAAGCGGGTCTAAGGAGGGGGCAGGGGGAGGTGGGACTCAATCATTCGAACCCCTCCTCAATCCTCCCCTTGGAAAGGGGAGGAGGAAGAGTATCTGTGCAAGAAGGTATTTATTTGAAAAACTATGCCGCGTCACGATCAAAACGACATCACTTTTTTTGCGAAGACCAATTTCCGCAATCAGGAAAGGGTTTTCGGCATCAAGCAAGACGATCGCCGCCGGCATATGTATGTCATCGGCAAGACCGGCATGGGCAAGACGAACCTGCTTGAGAATCTGGCCATTCAGGATATCCAGAAGGGTCATGGCATCGCCTTTCTGGATCCGCACGGCGATACGGCGGAGAAGCTCATCAAAGCCATCCCGGCTTCGCGCATCAACGATGTCATCTATCTCAATCCGGCTGACCAGGAATTCCCGATCGCTTTCAACGTGATGGAAAAAGTCGATCCGGAGTACCGGCATCTCGTGGCCTCTGGTCTGGTCGGCGTGTTTAAGAAAATCTGGGCGGATTCCTGGGGGCCGCGCCTCGAATACATCCTGCGCAACGCTATTTTGGCGCTTCTCGAATATCCGGGGAGCACGCTCTTGGGTGTGACGCGCATCCTGGTGGACAAATCGTATCGGGCGCGAGTGGTGGAAAAAATCACCGATCCGGTGGTGCGCAGTTTCTGGGTGGATGAATTTTCCCAGTGGAACGATCGTGTACTGCAGGAAGTGATTTCCCCGATCCAGAACAAAGTCGGGCAGTTTCTCTCCAGCTCTCTCATCAGAAACATCGTTGGTCAGACAGTCTCGTCATTCAATATCCGAGAGGTGATGGATCAGAAAAAGATTCTTATCATCAATCTTGCCAAAGGACGGATCGGCGAGGACAACGGAGCGCTTTTGGGGGCTATGATGATCACCAAAATCCAGCTG
>Ga0156127_107_pt2 | contig 9266 bp, 8 predicted proteins | sample RifCSPlowO2_02_FD_107780 | JGI IMG/M metagenome (GOLD analysis project Ga0156127, IMG submission 107780) | Candidatus Moranbacteria bacterium RIFCSPLOWO2_02_FULL_48_19
TTTGACGATAATCCACCTCGCCTCGCTGTAGCTTTGGCGAAGCGGATCCGATGGGTCAAGCGAGCCTGCGGCGTTTTTCCGTGCAGTATTTTTTGGCATACCCAGTGGCACTACTTCGAATTACGTTCGAAAAAATAATCTGCTACAAAAATCTATATATGATGTGTATCACAATAAATTTTATCATTACTAGTACTTCTTTTCGAAGTTGTCCCACCGGGCATAGATAAAAACAAAGGAAAGGCAGTATAACAATAAATGACAGAAGTATCAAGAGGATTTTCATACCTCTCGCAAGAATCTTTCTGAGAAGCTTGAAGTTTTTCCCTGCCTAGTCGGCGAAGACGCCTGCCAATAGATAGGTCAATTCATAATTCATAATTCTTGATTCGTGATTCACTCCTCAAAAGTATTCCAAAATTGCCCGATATTCGTCCTCTCGTTCAGGATGAACAACCAATTCGATCGTGCCTTCCGGCAAGGAGTTCAAAAAAGCATCAAAATCATCGAGCCAGTCGAAACTGACGTGGTAATCGGTCGTAGAAACATTTTCTTTTTTGAACATCCGGCAGTCGCGCTTCCACAAAAAGGCCAGGATTTTCCCCACAAAAGCGCTATGAATATCAACCAGCATCCCTCTCGATCCGAAACGCGCAAAGTCTATCTTGTATTCTCGCATCAGCGAAAGAAACGGCTTGAAAAAGACCGGAAAAAAATGAACGTGTTCGTGCGAATTCAACCCATCGGGAAGGCGGCCGAATAACTCTTCGAAACGCTCTATCTGCGAACGCCACTCGATCTCTGCTTTTTTGGCAGTCACTATGCCGACTCCATACCGCAGGAGAAACTTCCCGATCCGCAACAATGTGTTTTCCTGCATTTTTTCGCCGCTCTTCAAAAGCTGGATGAGTTCGAGATGCAGATCGATTTTCACGCCGGTCGCCAATAGATCCCGGACCTGTTCGGAAGAAACATAGTGAACCATAACTGCCACCCGATCAATTTTCCCTTCCCGTGCCAAACGCAAAATCGGCTCCGCCGTCTGGCGGATGCCGTAATCATCTGCTGTCACTATGAAACTTTCCCGGATGCTTTCTGTCATAAAGGAAAAATCTGATATAAAATCATTGTCGCAAAAAAGCGGCACGGAAGCAAACCATAAAAAAAGCCTCCGCTCGGGAACGGATCGGGATTCCTTTTTCATCTTCAAGAAACGATTTACGGAGTGATCGATGCTTCGGTGCTCGTCGTTTCTCCGAAAGCTTTTTTGAGCTCTCTGCGAGCGGACTCTACCGTCGCTTTGAATTCGTCTAATGCCTTTTTGACAGCGGTGCGACGGATTTCAGCCAACGCTTTCACCTGCGCGCCGACTTTTTCGGATGCGCTTCGATCCGCTTGCAGCGACTTACGAGCTGCTTCAAGACTGGAGCGGAAATTCGAACGCACCATCTGCGGATCCGTACTGCTGTCACAATCCGACCTGGCTTTATCGAGAGCGGCATCGACTGCGGAAGAAAAACTATCAACCGCTTTTTGCATATCATCCTTGCGTCCGGAAAGAGCCGCATCCACGCCGGAACGGAAAGCCTTGATCGCGACATCAACAGCCGCTTGCCGCGTATCGACGGCTTTCTCTACCGTGTCCTTAAATTCGGCTACAGACGCTTTTTTGGCATCAGTATCAGCCTTGGCTTCCAATTTGGCATACATCTCGCTTCGTCGCGCGTCAGCATTGGCGCGGTTGGAATCAAGATTGCCATCACGAGAATCACGATTTTCTCCCAGTTTTCCAGATCGCTTCTCCTTCAGATCCTGAAAATCCTTGCGTCGCTCCCCCATAGTGGAAACTATCTTCGCTGCATTCTCGGTAAATCTAGTACAAAATGCTTCCTGGCGGTCGTCTTTCCTTTCTTGGATCTTTTCGTCTCGCTGTTCTTTCATGGCGTCTATGCGTGCCTGGCGATCCTCCTCTGGTGTGGCAGAAACAGCCAAGGGGGCGAGGAGCGCAACAACACTCAGCAAGAAAGCAATTTGTTTATAAGTTGTTTTCATCATAAGATGTGCCTAAATTGTTTACGCTATCGCTGTCTTGGTTGATTTCATCGAGAGAGCCAGCCTCCTCGGCATCCAGAGCCGAAAGATCAATGGCTGATTCTGATTCTATACTGCTGGCAATACTATCAATAGTATCCGGAACTGGCGCCGCTGCTTTATTGTCAGTGGTTACCGCCTGCTTTTGTGAAGACGGCGTGTTCGATACTGTCGGCACTACTGATCCATCATCATCACCTATAAATTGTTGGTAAACGAAAACAAATGCCAGAGCAACAATAGCGACGCCGGCTACGGCACCGAAAATCTGTTTTTGTGTCATATGTTATTTCTTATTATTATGGAAGAGATTGACTACATTTCTTTCTCTTAATCACACTATACACCTTTTTTCTTCTTTTTTCCACCTTCCATAAGAGATTTTTCAACTTAACATCTGTAAACAACGCTCTAGAATCTAACAAATTATGTATAAATGGAACAAAATGAAAAACCCTATTTATAAAACCCGGGGTTTTGTGAAAACGGGTTGGCTGCGATCAGCCAGGCGTTGCAGCCGGTTCGGCTTGTCTGACGACTTCTTTTTCCATAACCATGATCGAAACGGGCATCCACACCAGAGGCTCACTTACCAGTACGTCATGACGATAGTAGATGGTATACATCTCACCGATATGCCGCAAAGACAGACTCTCTTGTGACATTGGCACCCCCCACATCTTAGCAAGATCCTTGTCCGAAGTAGGGTAAAATAGCATCTTTTCCCCGCTGAGATCAGTCAGAACACAGTGATACTTATATGGTGAGCCACCTATTGTTTCCTCTTCGATCGCAGAGAGTCTCGCGGTAAAGCTTTGACAACCAAAAAGTTTCAAGGCTTGATCATGCAGTTCCTGTGCTTTTTTAGGCAATTGGTACCAATCTCGACTGATTGCAAATGTCCAAAAGCCCACAAACGCAAAGGAGACGAGACCGGCATCTACATACATACCAGGCTTGCAATATGGTAGTAATAGTGCCAATGGCACCAATACCCACATACACCTTACAATCTTTCCCTTCATTACCATTCGCCAGAGGGGCAATGGGAGTAAATCTGAATCAATGCCAGCTGACAGGTGCAATCTGGAGGAGTGAACAAAAACTACCAACCCTCCCAGTGAAATACCGATCAGAACGGAGAATAGGCACAGGAGAACGACATTGAGGCTGTTCAGATCATAAGACATGATGAATCCTCCGAATGTTAAGTCAACAGGCCACCAAAAACGGTGGAGAAGAAACGTATGAAACTTTTCCTCTCGTCCGCTTTAGTATGTCTACTCTCTACCGATCAACGACTACGCAGTGTATCTTTTCTCTAAAAATTGTCAACATTTTTTTACCTATTGTCTTTGATCTTTTCCCCTAGATAGTACTTTTCTTGCAATTGCAAGAAAAGTACTATTCTCAGATTTTTTATGATTTATGGTAGGGTACTTTAATTCCTGCGTGACTTTTTTCGTTTTTCGCCTTTGTCTAGAGCTGTCTCAAGGGCGCTGATCTCATCGCGCAAGATGGCGGCGGTCTCGAAATCCAGGACCTTCACCGCCGCCTGCATCTCTTTTTCTTTCAGCTTGATAAGCTTCTCTGGATTGGCTGCGAATATTTCCCGATCCAAAATTACGTTGGCTCGCACGGCCTTGTCGTGCTCGCTGTCCAAGTGTTCGGTGATATCGTGGATGGTTTTTTTGATCGTCTGGGGCGTAATGCCGTGCTTTTCATTATAAGCCATCTGCAATTTCCTGCGCCGGTTGGTTTCATCGAGCGCATACCGCATCGATCCGGTCACATATTCCGCATACAACACCACCCGGCCGGCCACATTGCGTGCCGCCCGACCGATGATCTGGATGAGCGACGTTTCCGAACGCAAGAATCCCTCTTTGTCCGCATCCAAGATTCCGATAAAAGTCACTTCCGGGAGATCCAGCCCTTCCCGAAGCAGGTTCACTCCCACCAGACAATCGAAATCACCCCGGCGGAAAGCCGAGAGAATCTTGATGCGGTCAATCGTCAGTACATCGCTGTGCACATATTCCGCTTTGATGTTCTTTTCCTTCAGGTACGCGCTCAAGTCCTCCGCCATCTTCTTGGTCAAGGTCGTCGCGATCACTCGCCCGCCTTTCTTTATTTCTTTTTCCGTCTGCGCAATGAAATCTCCGACCTGTCCTGGATACTCTCCTTTCTCTCGGATCGGCAAAACACTCACTTCCGGATCGATGAGTCCCGTTGGACGGATCACTTGCTCTACTACTTGTTCACTGACTTCGTGTTCATAGTCAGCTGGCGTTGCCGAAGTGAACACCATCTGCCCGACGCGTCCCAAAAATTCTTCCATACGGAGCGGCCGGTTGTCGAGAGCCGAAGGTAAGCGGAAGCCGTACTCCACAAGCGTTTTCTTGCGCGCCTGGTCCCCAGCGTACATCCCCCGGAGCTGCGGCAACGTCACGTGCGATTCATCAATGATGGTCAAAAAATCCGGTTCTTCTATAGTCTGTATTTGTCCGCGTTCAGTCCGTATAGTTCTCTGTTTTTTGGGAAAATAGGAGAGGAGCGTTTCCGGCGGTTCGCCAGTCTTTTTGCCAGAAAAGTGGCGCGAGTAATTTTCGATACCGCTACAATAACCGATCTCTTGCATCATCGCGAGATCATAGTTGGTTCGACGCTTGAGCCGCTCCACCTCGAGAAGCTTGCCTTGCACCTCCAGTTCTTTGAGTCGCGTTGTGAGTTCCAAGCGGATGTTTTGGAGAGCGGACTCCTTCTGGTTCTTGTCCGTAATGAAATGTTTGGCTGGAAAGAGAAAAATACTCTGCGGCGTTCCGAGGATTTTTTGCGATACCGGATCGATTTTGGTGATGCCGCCCAATTTCCCGCCGACAATTTCCAAGAGATAGATGAATTTTTCTGAGATCGGCATAATTTCGATCCGATTGCCCAGGCTGCGGAATTGCCCGGGCAAAATATCGGCCGTCGTCCGCTCGAAAAAAATGGAAACCAGCTGATACAAGAGTTTCGTCCGCGACATGGGCATCCCGACTTCCAGGCGTATATTCTCTTTCTCGTATTCTTCCGGACTGCCCAAACCATAGATGCACGACACCGAGGCGACGATAATCACATCGCGCCGCGTGAGAAGCGCTTGTGTCGTCGCATGGCGCAAACGATCGATCTCCGCATTGATTGCCGCATCTTTCTCAATATAGGTATCGGTCACCGGCAGATACGCTTCCGGCTGATAATAGTCATAGTAGGAAACGAAATAATGTACCGCGTGATCGGGAAAAAATTCCTGATACTCTTGGGCGAGCTGCGCCGCCAGCGTCTTGTTGTGCGCGATGACAAGCGTCGGCTTGCCCATCTGCGCGATGACATTGGCCATGGTGAACGTCTTGCCGGAACCCGTCACCCCGAGCAGTGTCTGGAAACGCTTGTCTTCACATAAGCCGCGCACCAAAGCCTCGGTAGCGACCGGCTGATCGCCGGCTGGTTGATAATTGCTGTGGAGTTTAAAGACTGACATACCCGGTGGTATTACTTTGCATACTTACTCTGTACACTATTTTCCGCGGTCGCGGAAAATAGTGTACAGACTGAAAACCCATCGAGAAGGATATAATTTTTCGAAGTTCTACTACCGGGTATAAAATTATCACTTTCCTTTCAAACGTTTGAACCATGCATAAAATCGCCCTTGACAGTATTGCAATAAACGCTGCCCCCTTCCTCGGTGAAAGTACAGGAACAAAAGGAAAGCCACAATCGAAAAAGCGACAAAAATATCAACCCCAAATTTGACCGTCTCTATCTTGCGCCAAAGCGTGTGCAATTTTGCCAGCCCCGCGTAGCCCGCATACAGATAAAGGAGATCCTTGAAAAAATTTCCCGCATAGGTAGCCGCGAGAAACACGCGCAGATCCATCTTGATAATGCCAGCCGCCAGAGAAACCGGCGTCGTTGGGAACGGCGGCAGGAGCCTGAGAAGAAAGAGTATGCCCCCATCCTTCCAGTGGTGCCCGACGAAACGTGCTCCGATGTTTTCGATATCCTCATGCCGGATGCCGAGATATTTTGTAATCGGCCTGACCAGCAGGTCTTCCAATTTGTCACCAAGGAAATAATACAGCCACGCGCCCAGCGTCTTGCCAAGATTGCCGATAAGCGCGAGAAGGATGAGATACCAAAAAGTCCGATCATCCAGGAGCGCCAGTGATCCGGCTACACCCATAATGAGCGCGGCCGGGATAGGACTGATCACCTCTTCAAAAAATGACCCGATGAAAACAAACCACGGCAGCGGCACCTCTGTGGCATACGCCCTTACGAAATGTTCAACGGCATTGAGCCAGTGCATGGCTTTGATATTACACGATACTTAGAACCGATCAAACGAGTCCCTTAGAGTATACCCTAGAAAAAACAGTCCCGCCAAGGCGGGACTGCTGATTCCTTTGGTAATGCATGGCCTTCATTTGGAAGCAAGGCTTCCAAATGAAGGCTTCCAAATGAAAACTCGCTTCTTTAATCAACGAATGTCAGCGCGGTTCCTTTTTTGCTAGCGCGACCGGTCCGCCCGATACGGTGGATATAATCTTCGTAGTTTTCCGGCAACTCATAATTGATCACGTGCGTCACATCCGGAATATCCAAACCCCTGGCGGCCACGTCGGTTGCGACCAGGATAGCCAGTTCATCATTTTTGAAACGGCGCAGCGCTCTGGCACGCTGGGCCTGTGATTTGTCCCCATGAATAGAATCGGCGGAAAATCCACGTTCTACCAGACGATGGGCAAGTTTTTCGACGCCGTGCTTGGTGCGCCCGAAAATGAGCACTTTATGCAAGGCTGGCTGCAGAAGTAAATTGTGCAATACTTCGATTTTCTCTTCTCTGGGCATGACCCGCACAATGTCCTGATCGACATTTTCTGCAGTGGCGCGCGATTTGATGGTGATGGTCACCGGATCATTGGCGAATTTCTTGGCCAGCTCGGCGATTTCTCTCGGCATCGTCGCCGAAAAGAAAAGCGATTGACGGGGAGTTTTGAGAAGCGCCACGAGGTACTTGATGTCCTGGATGAATCCCATATCGAGCATCCGATCCACTTCGTCCAAGACGACGTTGTTGAATTCAGCCAGGTGCAATTTGCCCCGTTCAATCAGATCCTTCAATCGTCCCGGCGTACCGATGACGAAGCTGGGATTGCGGGAAAGGCTCTTCAGCTGATTGCCCATATGGGCGCCGCCGATACAGAGCGCGGAATGCAGCCCGGATCCGGCAGAAAACTTGCGCAATTCTTCTTCAATCTGGAGCGCCAGCTCGCGGGTCGGCACGACAATGAGGACTTTTTCGGTCCGGTGCTTGAACGTCTTGTGAATGAGCGGCAACAGGAACGCGGCCGTCTTGCCGGTCCCCGTGTTGGCGACGCCGATCACGTCGCGGCTCTCCAAGATATGCGGGATGGCGCCATCCTGAATCGGTGTCGGATGAATGTATCCGCACGCGGCGACATTGGCTTTCAGTTTGCTGTGCATCTCGAAATCAGCGAAGCGATGCTTCGGGTTAAAAACTTCTGTTTCTGTCGTCTGAATAGCTTTCTTCACGAACTGCGTGAAATCAAGCTCTTGCGCTGCCGGCTTCCTCCGTCTTCCGCGAAACGTCGGACGCCCAAAACGATTGGCATGAACGCCACGCTGAGGGGATCTCCCCCGCGAATTTCTGCTAAACATACTTTACATGTTACAAGCGCCCATCTCAAAAAAACTGTTTTTGAAACGAACCCTCTGGATTAAATCTTATCTCCCCTTCGGATTTGAGATAAATAAGACTCAACCAAAGGAATAGAGAGCTCCATACAAGGCCCTCGAGTAAGAACTTCATTAAAGCAGAGAAAGTAAGCTCTGTCAAGCCTTGCGACTTGAATTCTAAAAGGTGTCTGAAATAATCGAGCATTTTTCTACTTCATCTTCTACCGGCTTTAAACAAAACCCCGCTCAATCTTTTCTGACTGGATAAGAATAAGATCCGCCTGTTAACTCTTTGTACTGAGCTTGATTTAGCTTATCCTGGGCCGTTAGAGCTCGCTGAGCCGCCTGCAATGCCATAGTTTCCCGGAATAATTTATTCCCTTCTGGAGTTTTTATAACGGACTCAAAATCACTACCTTTTGATAGAACAAGCCGTTGAAGTTTTTGGCTAGCTTCGGTTGCTTTATCTATAACACACCCATAAGCTTCATTATATATATCAAGGTCTGCCTCTAGCGAAATTCTCTCTTCAAAGTACTCATTCGAAGCTTTTTCTCCACTTGCCGCTGCTAACTTATCCACGGCAGCTTTTTCTTCTGGATTTAGTGGAGTATGCTCACTTCTTGCGACATTACGCAAACGAGCTTCCGCATCAGCGGCTACATGAGCCTCCGCAATGTCTTCGATAGGTTTTACAGGAGGTGTGGGTGTTTCAAAGGGCATAATGATTGTCTTAAAGCTGATTAGAAATAGAAGTTTTAGAGAGACTTACCAATCTCTAAATCTCACATATTGTATCAAAAAATTAATTCTTAAAAAATTTTGCAAAACCACTACTATTCGACCTTTGCGGAAGTTTTAATAAGTCTTGCCAATCTCCCTTACTTGAGGCTACCTTACCAAAAACTGTAGTTATTTGCAAACATAGTAAAAAGCATCCCCTTAGAGTAGCTTTAGCTCCCGACGTAACTTGAAGTAATCGGGAAATGTCTTGGCAACGAGCGCCCAGAAACGCCGTGAATGATTCAGCTCCAAGAGATGGCAAATTTCATGTACGATAATATAATCTCGCAGATGCAGTGGCAACAGAAGAAGGCGATAATTGAAAGAAAGGCTTCCCGTCCGCGAACAGCTCCCCCAGCGGGTTTTCTGGTTGCGGATACTTATCCGTCTCCAAACTACGGCATAAAATTTCTGAAAATGTTCCAGCCGCTCCATAACAAGCTGGCGCGCCTCCGCGCGAGAATCCTGATATTCCTTCTTGCTCCCACGATGCAGAATATTTTCCGGACGCAGAGCGAAATCTTTCATTTTTTCGCGAATCCAATCCCTTTTGCTTTCCAAAAATACCCGGCCGCGCTGATAGGAAACGAAAAACGGAATAGTTAAAATAGCCCGGCCATCGCGATAGAGCGCCAGATGTACGCGCC
>Ga0156127_139_pt1 | contig 8974 bp, 7 predicted proteins | sample RifCSPlowO2_02_FD_107780 | JGI IMG/M metagenome (GOLD analysis project Ga0156127, IMG submission 107780) | Candidatus Moranbacteria bacterium RIFCSPLOWO2_02_FULL_48_19
TATCATCAGCGCCCTTGTTATCGAAGAGAGCCAGATTGAGTCCCGGGTCGCGCTTCTGGCTGGAATGCCAGAAAGAATATGGGTCGGAATCAAGCATCGCGGCCTCACCGAAAAGCAGAGCCTCATATTCGCGTGGTCGGATGGCATTCTGCTGAAGATCCGCGGCACCCAGCACCTTCACGCTGACACGCGCGCCCGCCTCTCTCCACTCTGTCTTGAGCAGATCCGCTGTCCGGGTGAGCTCTGGCCAATCCGGCACCGTCAGCTCGATATCAAGAGAAGCGCCATTTTTTGAACGCATTCCATCATCGCCCTGCTTCCAGCCGTTGTCCTCAAGGAGCGCTTTCGCTTTTTCAATATCGAAATACGGCCAAGCAAAATCGGTGGCATACCCGGTCATAAAAGGCAAAAGGGCAGTGTAAGCGCTCTGACCCCTCCCAGAAAGCACTTCTCGAATGATCGCATCCCGGTTCGTGGCATAGCTCAAAGCCTCTCGCACTTCATCGTGAGCCAACGCGACATTCTTAGTCGTATTGAAAAAAACAGCGAAAATACGCGGGATATTGATTTCATAAATACTCATACTCTTGTTCTCTTTCAGCCGAGAAAGATTTTCCGGCATCACGGAATTGATGCCCAGTGTCTCTTTTCTGTTGTAAGCATCGATAAGCGCCGCTTCATCAGGATAGAAATGAAAAATGATCTTCGAGATGTACGGCGCTCCGTCGAAATAATCATTCCAGGCGCGCAATTCATAGGAGAGCATATTGCCGCTGGAATCTTTCTCGGAATCGAAGAAGCTGTACGGGCCGCTGCCGATCGGCGCGAGATTGTAATCAGCCAGGAGAAAATTTTCCGGCGCGATATTTTCCCAGATATGTTTTGGCAGGATCCCGAGCGTCAGGTTTTCCAAAAATCCGAAATATGTTTTCTTCAGGGTAAAGGTCACTATATAGCGATCCGCTGCCGCCGCATCCACCGACAACCAATTGGCCCTGAGCGGACTTTTATAGCTTGGATCCTGGATGACCTGGATAGTGTAGAGGATATCGTCCGCAGTCAATTCCTCCCCGTCGTGCCATCTGATTCCGGGGCGGAGCGTCACCGTGTAGAGCTTCCCATCTTCGGAAACACTATAATCGGCAGCCAAACGCTTCACCAAATTACCAGCCGCGTCATAGCTGAAGAGGCCGCTATAGATGAGCTGCACCAAGTCCGCATCCGCCTCGCTCGTCTGCGAGAGAACGGGATTGATATAGCGCGGCTGACCGGCAATGCCCTCGATGTATTCACCGCCCGCCTTCGGAACAGCCTTGGTCGAACCCATGTACAGAGCCCCCAGCCAGAATAAGAGCGCGGCCAAGCCAAGCGCCGCAAAAAAAGCCACCAAAATCCTGTCCCGCATTCTCATTGCCTGAAATAAATGGAACCAGTTCAGCTTTTTCAGAATAGTGATGGAATTGAGGATACGAATAGGCGTACAATACGAATTAACAATCCTCTGAGGTCTGAAAGCGCCTCCGCTACACCGTCAGAGCCAGCCGGACATTGGCAATAGCCAAAACAAAAAAGACAAAAGCTAGAACCACCGATGCGTACAAAAGGAACTTTTCCAAACCGCGTTTGGTATAATATCCGCCAAAATCACCTCCGAAGGCGCTCCCCAGCCCGGCCCCGCGATTCTGAAGCAGAATAGACACCGCCAGAAGTATCGCGACGATCGCCTGCACAATGAGAAGAGCTCGCATACCCGGTGGTACTACTTCGAAAGAAAATATATGAATCTCTCGAAGTGTAAAATTAATGAATAAGGAAATGCTTATTAAAAATAGCCTAATTTCTTTCCCGAAGACACCTATTCGAAGCTGTCCCACCGGGCATAAAGTTCGATAAAAAAAGAAAAAAGCTTTTTTAAAGCCTTTTTAGTGTAGCAAAAAAGGGGTCGGTCGTCAACCCAGCACCTATTTTGCCGTTATCCTCGGTGCGACGCGCGGGCGAATAGCCCGGTCCTATTTGGACCAGCCTCGACGTCTAGGCGGGCCAACGTCGCCATTTCAAAGAAGCACAGGGGATTGTAAACATAAGGTGTTATTAATAGTGGCAAAATAGGTGCTGGGTCAATCCCGCACTAACGCTGAATCGAGGCGAGTCTGGGCGGGTCGGTAGACGGCTTCATCTTTCATCGTTTGGAGAGCGGAGTGACGGAGCTTATTTATAACTGGGATCAATAGTGCTTTTTTCCAGCGATATACGCAAGTCATCATTGCCTTTTTTCCTCTGATAGATACTCAAAAGAAGACCCAGAGAAAAGAGCATCGAAAAAAGCGAACTTCCCCCATAGGAGAGGAGCGGCGCCGGCAACCCCGTCACCGGAAGCAGTCCGATATTCATACCGATATTGATAGCAATGTGTGAGAAAAACATCACCAATACTCCGACCGCAACCAAATAACCGAAGTTGTCGCCCGCCGTGTCGCCGATCCGCTTGATCCGATAGAGCAGCGCCAGATAGAGACCGATGACAAAAAATGCGCCCGTCAATCCGAGTTCCTCGGCGATCACCGCAAAAATGAAATCGGTGTGTTTTTCAGGAAGGAAGTTGAGTTGGGATTGCGAACCGTGTCCGATACCCTTGCCGGAAATCCCCCCCGAACCGACAGCCACGATAGCCTGGAGGACATTATATCCGCTGCCCCGCGGGTCAGATTCCGGATGGATAAAAGTATTGATCCGCTCCTTCTGATAGTCCGCCAGGGCGAACCAGCCGCTAGAAACAAGCACCGCCCCAAGGAGAAAAAGCGTGATAAGATGCTTCGCCCTGAGGCCCGATGCAAAGAGCATCCCGCCCCAAATAGCCGCCAGCACGAGGCTCGATCCGAGATCGGGTTGCCGCAAAACCAAAAAAATAAGTACCGCGGAAAGTATGAGCGACGCGATGACACGCGTCCATTCGCCGAGCTCCGACTTTTTCTTGGAAATGAAACTGGCGAGAAAAATGATGAGCGTCACCTTGGCGACTTCCACCGGCTGAACCTGGAACACGCCGAAAGAAAGCCATCCAGCCGTACCGCGCACCGAAGCCCCGAACAAAAGAACGCTGAAAAGAATGATAGCCGTAATAAAATATAAGGCCGTGCTGTATTTTTCTATATGCCGATAATCCAAAAAGGCGGTAAACAGCATGATCCCCAAGCCCAGCAGTACAAAAATCAATTGCTTGAGAAAATAATCCACGTTGCCTGCCACTGAAAGGCTGGAAAGCGTGAGCAAGCTCACTCCCAAAAGAAGTACCGTCACCGCGACCAGTATCCAATCGAATTTGAAAAACGTCCGAAGCATGGGTGCGGGAATTATGAATTATGAATCAAGAATTGTGAATAAAAAAACTCTTTGCAAACTCTTTTGCATGATTCATGATTCTTTACTCCTGATTCCTTTTCAAAAGGCCGACGGCGGAGCGAACTCCTGAAATTTCCCGCCGGGCAGATACTGGCGGATGAAATTATCCGAGTGATAGACATCGGCGTCCACTTCCATTTCCACCTTCTCCACGACCCCTGGAAAAGCGCTCGGCCACACCAGGCGAAAATCACGCTCTTCGCTGGAGAGCACCGTGCGGATCTCCGTGGAATTGAAAGCCAGCGGCGAGCCTACACTATCGCGGAGTATCACCTTCACGATAATCGAGCGGAAATCGTAGGAGCTTTCGTTCATAAGCAACCCCTTGACCTCGCCGAAGCCCGCACCGGAGGAAATCTCGCTATAGCTCTTCTGATAAATATTGACAGTCGGTTTTTCCTGATACCCGGAAAGACGAGCCCACTCTACGCTATCCACTGTAAACGCCGCCATCGCTGGCGTAGCAGTTGTTGCCAAGTTGAGTTCGAGAATGTACTTATTTTCCTGCGGCAGAATATAGCTTTTCCCGGAGCGTGTAGCCAGCACATTCCCGCCGCTATCTTTCAGTACTGCCGTATACGTGAATGAAGAAGCTCCTTCCACATCGTTGGGATTGTAGACTCTGGCCAGAACATCATACTTTCCGTTGCCCGCCGGAACAAAAGCCTGTTCCATGAATTGCAAAGCTTCTCCGGTAATATTTTCCTTGCACGCCGCACATACGCCACCGCAATCAATACCAGTCTCATTCTGATTCTGCTTGCTATCGGAACAAGTTTCTGGCGCCTTGATGAAAGCATAATAAATAAGCACCCCCAAAAGCACTGCGATGATAAGATAGATAAGGGCAATGAGAAACTGTTTGATCAGACGAGGCAGAGCCATATGGACAGGAGAAACAATAAGTGATGGGGGATGCGGGATGCAGGACAAGACAAATCTAAAACATTTCCTCTGTCCCAAAACCTACATCCTAATAGAGATTATAGCACAAAAAACAGCCTTGTTCAGGCTGGTTTCGTATTGTTTTGAAGAGGAATGTTCTCCGTCCGAATCGCTACGCTTCACTTGCGAATCGTGGCAGGCCGGCCGGCACCAATTTCATTACATTTTTGAGTTCAGAGTACCCGGCACCGACTTACTCTTGCCACTGAAGGCTACCACCCGCCTCGACTCGCGTTGCTTGTCGACGCGAGGCGGGTCAGCGCTGATAGGCTTTCGGCCCGAGGCCGATCCGCCTTGGGCGAAAACTGCTTTTCAAAACATAATTCTCGGCACTGACCTACTCTTGCCACTGAAGGCTACCACCCGCCTAGACTCGGCGAGGCTGGTCGGCGCTGAGATGCTTAACGGCTGTGCTTGTCCCGCTCCAATTTTCAATACATTGTTCCTGGCACCGACCTACTCTTGCCACTGAAGGCTACCATCGGCGCTGAAGTGCTTAACTACCGAGTTCGGGATGGGATCGGGTGTGTCCACTTCGCTAGAGACACCAGGAACAATATATTGAAAAGTACTCAAAAATTGGAGCGAGATTCGGTATGGGATCAGGTGTGACCCTATCGCTAGAGGCACCGGATACTCTGGTCTCAAAATGTTCTAAAGACGGAAACACCCGCCCGAATCGCTACGCGAATGCGTTGCGGGCGGGTTCCTCTCCAAATTGTCTGTCTAATAATAATTGTATATGTTGATCACTGCCCGCCTCCGCCTTGCGGCTTTGGCGAGGTTCGCCTTTCGGCGACAAGCACTCTTCACTGCTAACCGTTTTACCTCGCCAAAGCTTTAGCGACGGCGGGCAAGCCCGCTTTCGCACAAAACTTCGACAAGGTCAGACCGCCTTTGTCCGCCAACTGGCGGACTATGGCGAGTCAAAGAAAAAAGAAAGTTGAATAAATTTATTAGTACTGCTTGGCTTAATCCCTCTCGAGACTTCCACCTGCAGCCTATCAACCCGGCCTCCGCCTTGCGGCTTTGGCGAGGTCCGCCTTGCGGCGACCTAGTCATCTTCTAGGAAATTTCCCCAGCACCTAATTTGTGCCACAACAAACTATGCAAGTCTGTTATCAAAGAAGTACTTTATAGATTGATTGCGATTCTATAAAATTACTCTTCTTTTGCGTCAAAGACGCATGCGCAAATTAGGTGCTGGGTGTTGCCTTATCTTGAGCTTGGCTTCCCGCTTAGATGCTTTCAGCGGTTATCCTACCCGAACGTAGCTACCGAACAATGCTCCTGGCGGAACAGCTCGTACACCAGAGGTTCGTTCTTTCCGGTCCTCTCGTACTAAGAAAGAGTTCTCTCAAGCAACACACGCCTACAGCAGATAGGAAACCAACCTGTCTCACGCATGATACCACTCGTTACCGAGTGCATTGGACTATAGCTTCATCCAGCCGTAATTTTGAAAAATAGAAATTTCTATGGTCCAAAATTACAGCTGGATTGCTGACGTTTAGTCTCTACGGGCGTATTTTTCTTTTCTTCGAGTAGTTTAATACTCGATATATATCTACCAATTTGAGCATTGCCTGAAAATCACATTCATTCTTGATTTTCTTCTTCGCTTCAATGATTTTTTCCATTAGAGCCAACTGTTTCTTCTTAAAAAGAGAAAACGGTTTGGCTATCACAATGAATTCTTGAATCTCAGCAACCTTGTTGATTATAAGTTCTAGAATTCCATCATTACGCTCTCTAATGTAACCAAGTTGAAGCATTGCATGAAGCCTTTTCAGGGCTTCCTTAGATTTACTCGACTGGAACAGAACAATACTCGGAGCTATCTGATAGCCATAACGATACGAATCGTTTGGTTTTGCTCGTACATATACGCTACCGTCGCCATCGAGAAACCCTGCAATATATGCTCTTTGTGTTGGTGATAGTTTCATACTTCCCTCGGTATTATCCTAACATATGACAGGTTAATGTCAAATGGGATTTCACCGAAACGAGTCAGCTTGTTACTTTATATTACTATAAAGTACCGCCGTGATGTGATTGATTTTCTAACACTATTTCTAAGACGAAAAACCTATTTGATGTCGCAAGCCTCGGGGTTCAAACTATGAAAAAGCTAAACGCTTTACCCTACGACCAACGACGCGCAACTTGCAACAAAAATGCATTCGCATTCTGTTATTGGTTGTTAGTTATTGGTTATAAGTTAAGCAGCTTCGCTACTTCACGGTTTGAACCCAGCTCACGTACCACTTTAATTGGCGAACAGCCAAACCCTTGGGACCTTCTCCAGCCCCAGGATGTGATGAGCCGACATCGAGGTGCCAAACCTTGCCGTCGATATGGACTCTTGGGCAAGATCAGCCTGTTATCCCCAGGGTAACTTTTATCTGATGATCTTCCACACTCCTACGAGTGATGGTCGGTTCACTAAATTCTACTTTCGTAACTGATCGACTGATCGGTCTCTCAGTAAAGCTGACTTGTGCTTTTGCGCTATCGATCCGATTTCCATCCGGACCTAGTCAACCTTAGTAAACGCCTCCGTTGCTTTTTAGGAGGCGACCGCCCCAGTCAAACTACCCACCAGGCACTGTCCCCGCACCGGTCGCTACGCTCCGGGTGCGGGACAAGCCCCCTCGCCTCAATAATAGAAACGGCGGGCCTGCCCAGCACCATCGGTCTGCGAAGCAGAGTGATCGGTGCAGGGTTAGAATTAAAATCTCTGCAGGGTGGTATTCCACTTGTCGACTCCACGCCCCCCAGAAGGGGCGCTTCAGAGTCTCCCACCTATGCTCGGCAGCAAAAACTTTAAGTCAATACCAAGTTATAGTAAAGCTCCATGGGGTCTTTTCGTCTAGCTGTAGGTCGACGGCATCTTTACCGTCATTGCAATTTCACCGGGATGTTCGTTGAGACAGTTTCCAAGTCGTTACGCCTTTCATGCGGGTCAGAACTTCATGTTACTCCAATATTTCTATTGGCACTGACTATATCTTCATCCCTCAATTTTTATCGAGGGCGTCGGCGTGTTATGGCAGCGTTGATTTATTTCAAAACCCTTGCGAGTTTCAAAATACTTCTGCCATCTCAATTGTTCTGAAGAACAATCTCAGTCGATACGGGTTCTCAAAAACTTGAGATTCCCACGGTATTCTCCTGCCTTCGTCGCACTCTCCTTGATATAGAATGCTCCAGCGAGGACTCCACCGTTATTAGCCGAATTTGTTACCAAGATTACTCTTAGCACAGGCAATTTCTTTACCTGACAAGGAATTTCGCTACCTTAGGACGATTCGTGCCCTGTGTTCAGAAAGAATTTTCATTCTCTCCGTTTTTGATTTCTACTGGTAACCGGAAATCAAAACTCATAGTTACCCATGAGATCGGACTATATCATCCAGCATGGCGCTCCTTTCGGAATGCCCGTGGTTTGGCGTATAGTCTCTGAGGATTCTCTTTTTGAGTTTTTTCGTAATCGATTTGAGTAAACTTGCGCGTACGGCCTCGACCGAAATTGAGCTCTTCGCGCAACCGGATAATTTCACTCAGTCCAGCCGAGGTCAGATGCTCCTTACGAAAAACTTTTTCTGCGATACGACAGAAGATGGAAAAATTTTTCTTTTTTCTTTGCGAACGAAATTCGAAACGCTGGAAAAAAGGAATGACTTTCTCTTGAATCGCTTGCGGATTGGCACACACATAGTAATACACGCCATCTTTTCTTTCTTGTAACCTGCCACAACCAAGATATCTCTTGAATTGTGAAAGAATGTAGCTCTCCTTTTGAGCGACATTGAAAGTCAAGACGACTTGCCATCCCAGTGTATGATCCGGACGCTGTCGTAAACTCACTATGAAACTTCCTTCCCCATCGGCAAAGCCAGCTAAATAGTGGCCCACTTCTGGAGGAATTAGTTTCAACCATGCATTGTTTTCTTGCATAGATCATGTATTTAAGAGTCTTTCCTGCTGATTGTCCGACTCGTATCCCGCGATACTCTCACTGCTATGATTTTCACTGCCATTTCTCAGGCGAGTACATAACAATCCATTCGGAGTTTCCAGCATATAGCCAAATTTTTTAACTACAATCGTTCTATAGTTATCGCCGACGTTCACTGGCGCTTCGGGGATTGGCTTGCACCGCTCCCGTTAACGTTCCAGCACTGGTCAGGCGTCAGCCCCTATACTTCCCCTTACGGGTTTGCAGAGACCTGTGTTTTTGGTAAACAGTCGCTTGGAAAACTTTAGCTGCGTCCAGCCGTAGATTCAGTCTGTGAGCAAACTACTGCTGATTCTATTCATCAACCAGCGTTTATTGCTCCCATGTTGTTTGAGCGCTCTTTCCCGACGATCAGCATCTAATTTCACTCGGTATGCCTCTGCATATACGAGTATCCACTTCCCTGATTTCCGTCTGGTTGAAGTTTGCTCACCCGCATTGTGTTCTTTGAGACGTCTTTCCAATTTATCAGTTTTCCCAATATAAATTTCTTTTGAAAACGAATTTTGAATCACATAAACACAATGCATATATTTGTTTTTAAGACTGAATCTACGGCTGGAAAGACATATTGCGAACTTACGTCTAGCTTTTTTGCCGAGTTCC
>Ga0156127_149_pt1 | contig 8454 bp, 4 predicted proteins | sample RifCSPlowO2_02_FD_107780 | JGI IMG/M metagenome (GOLD analysis project Ga0156127, IMG submission 107780) | Candidatus Moranbacteria bacterium RIFCSPLOWO2_02_FULL_48_19
CTCGCCGCAAGCGGCGGGGAATTAGACCCTAATTGAGATTAAACCGATTTTACTCGCCTCGATTCGAGTCGAAGCGGGCCAGCACTGCGCTCGGTAGTGAAAGCAGACTTTCACTATACTCACTTCGTTTGGTAATAAATGATGCAACAAACAACTCCGCAAGCTCTCCATCTTGATCGTATGCCTCAGCCCACAAAGAGGGCTTTTTTGTCTTGCGTGGAACTCAACTTCCTTTCTCGAGATGGCTGGTATCTTGCCGGAGGAACGGGACTGGCGCTTCAAGTGGGGCATCGTATTTCTGTTGATCTTGATTTTTTTACGAGTGAGCAGGATTTCGATGCCAATCGAATCGAAGGAGAGCTTTCAAAGTGGGGAGAATGGACGACCACTCTCCGGGAAAAAGGGACTTTACATGGAATTTTTCATGGAGCAAAGATGAGTTTTATCGCGTATCCATCTTTTCACCCGTCGGATGAGGGGGTGCAATGTCAAACAGTACGTCTTGTACTTCTCAAAGATATTGCCGTGATGAAAATAATGGCCGTAAGCCAGCGTGGGAAAAAACGTGATTTTGTTGATTTGTACTGGCTAGCACAAAACGGTATGAGTCTTGAAGAAGCTTTGCTTGGAGCGTTGCGACAATATGGAAATCAGCGCCACAGCTTACCTCATTTTTTGAAGAGTCTAGTGTACTTCGCAGATGCGGAAGATGATCCAATGCCTGAAATTTTTTTTCAAGCTGATTGGAAGACAATAAAGAATTATTTTGAGACAACGGTGCCATTGCTTGCCAGGAAAATGCTCGAGTTGGGATAGAGTCTTTCATTGAGTGGCTTTACTACGAGGGATATCTAACGGGGTTGACCCATCACTAATTTTTGCAAAGGATGCGTAGTAGTTGCGAGCATAAGCCAGCTTCGCCGAGTCTAGGTGGGCCGAAGGCGCCTTACGGCTTTTACTTGCGGTAGGGGATAAAACGAAGTTGATATCTGACAGGGTTGACCCCGTTAGAACTCTGTAAGCCAGCGTGGGAAAAAACGTGATTTTGTTGATTTGTACTGGCTAGCACAAAACGGTATGAGTCTTGAAGAAGCTTTGCTTGGAGCGTTGCGACAATATGGAAATCAGCGCCACAGCTTACCTCATTTTTTGAAGAGTCTAGTGTACTTCGCAGATGCGGAAGATGATCCAATGCCTGAAATTTTTTTTCAAGCTGATTGGAAGACAATAAAGAATTATTTTGAGACAACGGTGCCATTGCTTGCCAGGAAAATGCTCGAGTTGGGATAGAGTCTTTCATTGAGTGGCTTTACTACGAGGGATATCTAACGGGGTTGACCCATCACTAATTTTTGCAAAGGATGCGTAGTAGTTGCGAGCATAAGCCAGCTTCGCCGAGTCTAGGTGGGCCGAAGGCGCCTTACGGCTTTTACTTGCGGTAGGGGATAAAACGAAGTTGATATCTGACAGGGTTGACCCTGTTAGAACTCTGACTGGGATATATGATAAAAACAAACAGCTGAAGAGATCTAGGCGGTGAGTCTTCAGAGTCTTTTTGACAGACTTCTAACGGGGTTGACAAATGCAATTAACCTGCTCTTCAAAAAATCTCGCTTATTGGATTCGAAAAGTTACGCACATAGAGGCTATTTGCCTAAGCAAGCCTTTTTGTCTATACTTATGGAAGAATCTAATTTATTTAAGCAAGGGGTAACTTTTATTATGCCATCTGAAAAACCATCGTTCGCGCGTTTCGGAGGAAATATGAATTTTGTCAGCCCTGGAAACAGTGTGCCGCAAGGTACAGCTGAGCCGCAGCCAAGTGCGGCTGTAGCGCTCGGAGGAAAAACTTCCAAGACGGCCGTCCTTTTTGAGGCGGTGATTTCTGTCAGTTTGGTGGCGCTCTTTTTCGGGTTGCCGCTGTTTTTTACCGGGATAACGTTTCAGGGAATCGCTTTTGAGAAACAGATCTATTTTTATTTCTGGCTCTTGATCGGCGTGGTGGCGTGGGCGTCCAAGGGTGTCGTCACCGGTGAGATGCGGATCCGCCGGACACCGCTCGATATCCCGATAGCCTTGTTCTGGTTGTTCTATATTGTGACAGCGATTTTTTCTGTCGATCGCTGGCACAGCTTCTGGGGATTTTTCGGCGACCCGTCGCGCGGTGTGATTTCTGTGACGGCGCTTATTTTGGCGTACTATCTTCTCCTCAGCCACTTTACCGTCAGGCGTTTTCATCAGATGTTCTGGTCGTTTCTCCTCTCCGGCTTCCTCGTGGTCATCTGGAGCTTCTTGGTGATGATGAAACTGCGCTTTCTGCCGGCCGCTTGGGAGAAGTTCGCGCCGATGAGCCTCATCGGGACAGTCTCTACCTTGAGCCTATTTTTGGGTATTTTGGTGCCATTATTTCTGACCGCCCTGTTTGCCCTGTGGAAGCACGACACTCTCAAGAAGGCGGTAAGAACGACGCTCGCAACAATCATTTTTATCGGGCTGGCGCTGGTACTTTTCTTGCTTCTGGCGCTGTACCCGTTTGTTTCCTGGATCGTCGTCTTAGGAGGCCTGAGCTTTTTTATGGTGTATATTCTCGCGCAAATTGTCCGTCCGGCGGAACAGTGGACGTGGGTGCCGATGGTAGTCTTTGTTTTGGTGCTGGCTTTCCTTATGATCGGTAACAACGGACTGACCCGCGCCACGCTTCCGGTGGAAGTCACTCCCAATCCCCAACTTTCTTGGCAGATTGCCAAAGAAGCTGTCAAAGAGAATTTTTTCGCCGGTGTCGGCGGGGCGAATTATGGCTATGCCTTTTCGATGTTCCGTCCGCAGGAATATAATTTGAATGCGCTCTACACCCTGCGTTTCTATCAGGGAACCGGCTTGTTTTTCGAGGCGCTTCCGACAATCGGCGTCGTGGGTACGATACTCTGGCTTGTCTTGTGGCTCTCCTTTATCTCGATCGGCCTCTATCTTCTGACGCATGAGAAACAGCGCAACAAGATCTATTCGCTCGGCCTGTGGACGGTGGCGGTGATGCTCTTTTTGGCCAGTTTCATTTCCGCAGTCAACGGAGCGCTTCTGATTATCGGCATATTGCTCGCGTCTTTGGCCCTGGGGGTCGTTCTCTGGGAGAGCGGTTCCGAAGAGCGCTATCTCCAGCTGTCGTTCAAGGCGGCGCCGAAATTCGCGCTTGCGCTGGCTTTCATCTTTATGGTGGTTTCGGCCGGCGTGGCGTTTCTCTTCGTCTTTATGGGCAAAGTATTCGTTGCCGATGTCTATGCGGGCCGCGCTATCAGTCTTTCGTCAGCCGACCCCAGCCGCGATGCCGCGAATTTGCTTTTGCGCGCTATCAATACGTATCCCCAAGAAGGGCGGTATTATACGCGTTTGGGACAGGAATATATGACACTGGCCAATACTGAAGCAGGCAAGGCTGAGCAGGAAAGAAATACCGATACAGTCGCCTTTTATGTCCGTGAAGCGGTAGCGGCCGGGGAGCAAGGCAGACGTCTGATGCCCAATGATGTGATGGCTGCAGAGTCGCTCGGCCTCATTTATGAGAACGCCGGGTTGTATGCGAGCGACGCTCTGCCGAAAGCAGCGGAACTCTATAGCCGGTCCTTTGAGTTGGAACCGAAGAATCCGCTGTATTTCTTGAAGCTCGGTCAGATAAAAAAGATCACGGCCGATACGAAGGCGGAAGGAGCGGAGCGCGACGGCCTCTTCGGAGAGGCGAGGGACTTCTTCCAGCAGTCGATCAGTCTGAAAAAAGATCTGGCCGTGGCGCATTATAATTTGGCCGTGGTTTTCTCCCGTTTGAAACAAACGGATCAGGCGGTAGGAAGCGCACAGACAGCGTTCAATCTTGATAGAAAAAATCTCAATTATCAGTACAACTTGGGTGTGCTCTATCAGTTGCGCGATCAGGAGGGAGACAAAGACCGGGCGGAAGCGCTGTTCAAAGATATCCTCACCACCAATGAGAAACTTATTGATGTGCGTTTGAACCTCGGTCTCCTGTATGAAGCAGAAAATAAGAAGGAGGCTGCGGTGGCGGAATATCAGAAAGTGCTCGGCTTCTTGCCTGAAGCTGCCGAAGGGAACGTCAAACAGACGCGTGACCAGGTCCAGAAGCTCATCGATAACGTCAAGAGCGGTGCTGGAAACTTGTCGAAAAAAAATGCTACTCCGGTGAATGTTAATGCGGAAACTGCTCCAGTCGCTGCACCGGTACTGGCGCCATTGCCTCTGGCACCAGTTGCGCCGAATGCATCGCCGCTTCCAGCCGCTGCTCAGTAGGTTAACCCCGTTAGATATCCGAATAAGAATTTTGTATATTTTCAGATGGAAGCCAGCCTCGACGTCTAGGCGGGCCGTAAGGTGCCTTACGGCTTTTACTTGTGGTAAAGAACAAACGAGGGTGATATCTAACGGGGTAAAAAACCCTTTAAACAAGGTGAGGAAGAACCCTGCTCCAGCGCGGGGGCTTTTTCTTTGTAGAAGCTGGTTTTATAGGGTTTTCAGGGGGTTGACCCCGCACCTATTTTGCCATAATTAGCAACGATTTCTGTTTACATACACTCTATGGCTTTTTTGAAATGGCGGCGCTGGCCCGCCTAGACGTCGAGGCTGGTCCGAATAGGACCGGGCTATTCGCCCGCGCGCCGCACCCAAGAAAACGGCAAAATAGGTGCGGGGTTGACAACTTTCGGTTGATTGCGTATGATGACTCTTGCGAGCGAAAAAGTCTTTTTTTAAGCTCGTACCACTTTTTATTCATTGATTCACAAGAAAAATTATTTACCCCGTTATAAAAAAACAGACGACCACAGAGAAAACTATGAAGCTGATTTTTGAAAGAAGACAGCAGGTAGTTCAAGTGTTATGTGTTTTTTTGTAACGGGGTTTACGTTCCATGGTGCTTTACCGCTCATAACTGAATAGTGGGAAACGTTTGTGAAGAGATAAAAGCCTCTCCATACGGAGAGATTTTTGTTTCCGCATAAGCCCCGCACCAGTTTCAATCAGGATTTCAGGAAAGGAAGAAATGAGAGCGAAGCGGCTTCGCCTTTCGGTTGAGTCTCTGGCGCGTATGTTCCTAAAACTGGTGCGGGGTAAGCCCCTTAACAATTCGTGTCTTTTTCAAGACGGTCACCGGTCGCCTGGAGCGGAAAGCGATCAGATTGTTTTGAAATAGTCTAAATAATGTATGTAACCCCGTAAAATTCCGTTAGGACGGAATCACGGGGTAAAGGTCATCACGTAAAATCCGACAGAACGTCGGATCACGTGATTAGTCCCGCGACTGCTGTGCAGTTTTGCGGGGCAAGCAATCAAAAAAACAGTGGAACATTCTTCACTGTTAACCGAAGAAAAAAGAAGGTTACTTAACGCATGGTGTGGATGCCTTGACTGAAGCAAGCGATGAAGGACGTAGGAGGCTGCGATAAGCCTCGGGGAGCTGTCAACCAAGCTTTGATCCGGGGATTTCCGAATGGGGCAACCCAGTCGTTCGTATCACGCAGAGCGTGATACTCACTAAATGTAAAATGCAAATCTCAAAATGAAAAATTGTTGTATCCTGCGAAGCAGGATTCCATAATTTTAATCTTTGATTTTTGATTTTTAATTTTCGTAGAACAGAAGAATTATTATTCTTTGCGCGATACGAACGATTAATTCCATTTGAATACATAGAATGGAATAGCAGACCCTGGGAACTGAAACATCTTAGTACCAGGAGGAAAAGAAATCAATGAGATTCCGCAAGTAGTGGCGAGCGAACGCGGAGAAGCCTAAACCCAGCACCTAACAAGCTTTATGTTTTATTTGTACATATTGAAATCGTTATCTGATAATCAAATTTATATCGGATATACAAGTGATTTGAAACGACGGATGCGCGAGCATCAAAGTGGAAAGTCATTTGCGACGAGTTTTCGTTTGCCAGTAAAACTTGTGTATTACGAAGCCTATGCGTCTGAGAAGGATGCACGTAATCGTGAAAGAAAGCTAAAACAATATGGAAAGGCAATACAACTTTTGAAAGAAAGAATCAGAGAAAGTTTATTGTAAAGCTTGTTAGGTGCTGGGGGTTGCAGGGCTTGTGGACTCGGTTGATCGGGGCCCAGCCGTATTTTTTAGGAGAAGTGCCTGGAAAGGCACATCACAGAAGGTAATAATCCTGTATCCGAAAAAAAATACGGCTGGGTGCACAAGTTCCTAAGTAGGGCGGGGCCGGAGAAACCCCGTTTGAATCCGGGAGCACTAACTTCCAAGGCTAAACATTGCTTCAGATCGATAGTGAACTAGTACCGTGAGGGAAAGGTGAAAAGCATCCCGATAAGGGAGGTGAAATAGAACTGAAACTCCATGCTAACGAAGAGTGGGAGTCCAGCCGTACTTTTACTGTAAACGATATGCTATAGAAAGATAATTTTATTCATAATTATTATCTGTGGCGTAGAAATGTTTGTTGTAAAAGTACGGCTGGATGACCGCGTGCTTTTTGCAGCACGATCCAACGAGTTAATTTTACGCGGCTGTCTAAGGGATGATGAATTCCGGAGACACAGTGAAAGCGAGCCTGAATAGGGCGCCACCGTTCGTATCACACAGTGTGTGATACTCACTCAAATGTAAAATGCAAATCTCAAAATGAAAAAATGAGGAGTCCGCTTTGCGGACAGAAGAAATTCTTTTCCTGCCTTAGCGGAATCCATAATTTTTATTTTTGATTTTTAAATTTTGATTTAGAGCCAAGTATCATGCTTTGCGTGATACGGGCGGAAGGTCGCGTGGATTAGACCCGAAGCCAGACGAGCTACATATGAGCAGGGTGAAGCGTGGGTAAAACCACGTGGAGGCCCGCACCCACTTGCTGTGCAACTCAAGGGGATGACTTGTGTGTAGGGGAGAAATTCCAATCGAGTTTGGCAATAGCTGGTTCTCTCTGAAATAGCTTGAGGGCTAGCGTCTTGTAAATTGTGTCCGGGGGGTAGAGCTACTGGATGAGAATTCGTGGCTTGCCATAGGATTTTCAACCAAACTCCGAATACCCGCGATATCTACCAAGGCAGTCAGTACTCCGGGGCTAAGCTCGGAGCACAAAAGGGAAAAAGCCCAGACCGTCAGCTAAGGTCCCAAAATCTGTATTAAGTGGGAAAGGAAGTGAAAACTCAGAGACACTGAGGAGGTTGGCTTAGAAGCAGCCATCCTTTAAAGAGTGCGTAATAGCTCACTCATCTAGAGTTTTCGCGCCGACAATGTAACGGGGCTAAATACAGTACCGAAGCTACGGACCCAGCACCTAACTTGTGCATGCGCCTATGGCGCAATGGTAAAAAAATATGTGAGAAGTTTTTCTCGTAGTATATTTTAAATTTTTCATAACAGGTATGTATCTGTTGTGGCACAAGTTAGGTGCTGGGTGGTAAGAGAGCGTTCTGTAGGCACTGAAGCGGGAGGGCGACCGACCGTGGAGCGTACAGAAGTGAGAATGTTGGAATGAGTAACCGCAATCGAGGTGAGAGCCCTCGACATCGAAAGTCCGAGGTTTCCTGGGCCATGGTGATCATCCCAGGGTTAGTCGGTCCTAAGGCGAGGCTGAAAGGCGTAGTCGATGGACATCAGGTTAATATTCCTGAACTATTTGCATATTCGAGGGAGAGACGCATCTCTGTACCTCTTGCCCCTTATTGGATTGGGGTTTCTTGTCTGAGGACGTCGCGTAGGCAAATCCGCGCGACACTAGTCCGATGGACGAGGACGATTGTGCCTCACTAGCGTTCAGCACACGCAGACACTCGCAGATAGAACGCAGACGAACGCAGAATTTTTTCTGCGAAATTCAGCGTCAAATCAGCGGGTTCAGCGGTGGTGAGTGATAGCGAGGCACAAAAGGAGAGGGAGCGGGGTGCCAGGAAAATCTTCTAAGGTTCGTATGCAAGTATCCGTACCGCAAACCGACACAGGTGGACTGGGCGAGTAGCCTAAGATGAACGGGAGAGAATTCGTTAAGGAACTCGGCAAAAAAGCTAGACGTAAGTTCGCAATATGTCTTGCCAGCCGTAGATTGTGTGTATGACAAAGTAATAAAAAAATCCCCTACTAAAGCAGCAGGGGCGCAAGCGAGTGTGATACGGATATGATGGTGGATCCTTCTTCTTTAGCATTGCGTTCGCAGTCTTTGACGAATTCATGGATTCGTGCAGAACAGCGAGCCTTGAAGTCCGTATGGCTGGGACTTCCTTCAATGAGGGTGATACTAAAATACGTAGACGTTGTCACCTCTCTGGTTGTCTCTAAACGCAGGGTAACAAGAAGACTCAGATTCCAGAATTCCATGGTTGCCATGGCATTTACTCCTTTCTTCAAAAGTTTTGATCTAGGTAAGGAACAGAATACACATTATACATTGACAATTATATTATGTCAAGTCATACATAGAATCTACGG
>Ga0156127_163_pt1 | contig 7711 bp, 5 predicted proteins | sample RifCSPlowO2_02_FD_107780 | JGI IMG/M metagenome (GOLD analysis project Ga0156127, IMG submission 107780) | Candidatus Moranbacteria bacterium RIFCSPLOWO2_02_FULL_48_19
CGCTCGATGCTTTTCGATGAGAGGAGCGTTGCCATATCCATCACCGGGCCGAAAGACGTCGCGAGCGCCGAAGAAACGATCTTTACGGTCACGTACGCCAACAAAAATTGGGCCGGGCTGACCAATGTCGCTCTCGTTCTCTCCTATCCGGAATCGTTTCATCTGCAGACCGGAAATTCTGCAGAGATAAAGAGTTCTCTGGCCGAAATTCCCATCGGGCAAATCAAAGCCAATACGGATGGGAAAGTGCTCATCAAAGGAAAGTTCTACGGATCGCGAGGCGACCCCGCATATCTCAAGGCAACGCTCCGTTATTCGCCGAAGAACGTCTCGACCGTTTTTGAAAAGACAGCGCAATTCGGCGTCAATGTGGTCTCCTCGCCTTTATCGTTTGAAATTACGGCGCCGCTGGAACTGGCAACAGGCCAGGATGTGGAGTATGTCGTCGATTATGGCAATAAGAGTGATGTACCATTTTCCAACCTACGCGTGAAAATGGAGTACCCTGAGGGGTTTCAATTCGTCAGTGCGGAACCGAAGCCGTCGGAAGGGCAGTCCGTCTGGTACATCGGCGATTTTGGTGTGCGTGCCAATGGAAAAATCGTCGTTCGTGGCGTGCTTTCCGGTGAGCGCGAAGAGCGCAAGCGCGTGCATGGGATGATCGGCTTTTTCCAAGGTGAAGGAAAGTTCGTGGCGTATGCGGAAAACGAACGCCAGACGCGCATCATCTCCTCTCCGCTCTCTATTTCCCAGACAGTCAACGGCTTGACGGACATCGCTGTCAATCCGGGAGATATTTTGCGGTATGTGATCCGCTATAGAAACGACGGCAATATCGGTGTGCGTGATGCTATCGTTACCGTAGATATCGATCCGACAGCGCTGGATATGAGCCGGCTGGTATTGCCGAATGGCGCGTATGATGCGGCTCGCAAGATGCTTATCTGGAAAGCTTCTGATATTCCGAATCTCGGGAGGCTGGAACCCGGGACGGGAGGCGAAATATCCTTTTCCGTTCCGGCGGCGAAGACGCTTGCGGCAGTCGGCGATAAGAATCTCTCCATCGTATCCGTTGCCAAGATCGATAGTCCGGATTTACCGACGCCGCTTGGGTCGAACAAGATTATCGGCAGCAATACGCTCTATGTGAAATTGAATGCGCTCGTCAGTATGGGCATCAAGGTGTTGTATGATGATACTGCGTTTCCTAACAGCGGCCCCATTCCGCCGAAAGTCGGACAGGCAACGAATTATACGCTCCATGTGAGTGTCGCCAATTCTTCCAACGATCTCAAGCAAGCGCGCGTTGTGGCGACCCTTCCGACAGGTGTGAAGTACGGCGGGAAATTCGCCCCGTCGGGAGAAACGGTAGCATTCAATGATCGGACGAATGAACTGATTTGGGATTTGGGAACCTTTTTCGCTACTGGGTCTATGCCCCGCGAACTGGCTTTTCAAGTAACGACGACACCGAATGTGAGTCAGGTAGGCAAGCCGCTTGTTTTGGTAGCAGGCGTTATCTTTACCGCGCAGGACACGTTTACCCATCAGGATATCCGTGTGGAAAAGGGTGAACAGAACAATTATCTTTCCGATGACAAAACATACAACTTCACACCCAATGAGGTGCAACCGGCCGATTAAACAGCTTTACGATGGCAAGAACATGTCAGCATGGCAACAACAAAAAAATATAGGCAGGCGTCGGGTAGGCGAACTTGCCACGAAGTCCGGAGTTATTCATACTCCGTTTTTTATGCCGGATGCCACGCGCGCGGCGGTGCGGGGAGTCACGTCAGATGAGCTCGAGATGAGCGGGACAGCGGCGCTCGTGGTGAATACGTACCATCTGATGCTTCAACCAGGTGTAGATATAATTCGAAAAGCTGGTGGCCCTGCCCGCAATGCTACGCATAGCGTTGCAGGCGGCGGCATTCACGCCTTTATGCGTTGGAACAGGCCGATTCTTTCTGATTCGGGGGGTTATCAGATATATTCGCTTATCCACAAGAATCCCCAGATGGGCCGGATCACGGAGGAAGGCGCGGAATTTCGCTCGGTTCTCGATGGAACCAAACATTTGCTCACGCCGGAGCGGGTCATACAGATCCAGTTTGATCTCGATGTCGATATGATGGTGGTTCTCGACGACCCGCGACCCAACAGTGCGCCGAAAACGGAAGTAGGGGAGGCGGTGGAGCGGACGCTCCGTTGGGCGAAGCGTTGTAAGGCGGAATATGAAAAACAGGTCGTCTTGCGCGGACTGACGGAAAAAATACGTCCGCTTCTTTTCAGTGTGGTGCAAGGCGGGATGTTTCGGGAGTTCCGCAAGCGCTGTGCGGAAGGACTGATTGAGATCGGCTTCGATGGATACGGCTTCGGCGGCCGGCATATCGATGAGGAGGGAAATTTTTTGGAAGACATCGTCGGTTATACCGCTTCGCTCATACCGGAGGACAGTATGCGTTTCGCGCTCGGCGTTGGAACGCCGGATGATATTGTCCGGTGTCATGCGCTCGGCTGGGATATGTTTGATTGCGTGATTCCGACGCGGGAAGGGAGGCATGGCCGATTGTTTGTATGGAAAAAAAGTGGTGTCATCTCGACCGAAGCGGAGAGATCTGAATTATTATCTACAGTCAGAGATCCTTGCGCCACCGCTAAAGCCTATGGCGACACGCGGTCGACTAACGCAGAGGACGACGAAGCGTCGTTTTATTCAACCATCAACATCCAGAACGAGCAGTTCAAGGAGGATTTTGCCAGCGTGGATCCGGCGTGCGATTGCGAACTGTGTACGAAGTATACGCGCGCTTATCTGAAGCACCTCTTCAAAGTCGGCGAACCGCTGGCTGGTCGTCTGGCGTCACTGCATAACCTCTGCTTCTATGCGAAGCTGATGGAAAAATTACGTAATTAATTACGTAACTCTTTACGTAATAAAGCACATGTTTTTTCAGCGAGTACCACTAATTATGCAATTGCACAAAATGTGGTACTTGCTCAGAACTCCAAAGAATGGCCAACGATTAGGCGGGGTTGGCGCGGGTTGAAAAAAGGCCGAAAGCCCTGTATCATGGTATTATTGTTATTGTTAAAGAGTTCCCTTTACTGTAGGGTAAACTGTTGTTTTTGTCTGCTATATGGCTGAAAAAAGTCAGGAATTGATGGAAAAAATAGTGGCGCTATGCAAGCGGCGCGGATTCGTGTTTCTATCGTCTGAAATTTACGGGGGTTTTTCCGCCGTGTATGATTATGGCTCGTACGGGGTAGAGTTGGCGAACAATATCAAGGATGCTTGGTGGAAGTATATGGTGCAGATGCGCGAAGACATCGTGGGGCTGGACGCCGCGATTTTCATGCATCCGAAGGTCTGGGAAGCTTCCGGGCATGTGAGCGGCTTTGCTGATCCCTTGGCGGAATGTCGGAATTGCCATGTGCGTGTTCGTGTGGATCATCTGCTTGAAGAAATCGGTATTGCCGCTGATGAGAAAATGAGTGAGACGGAGATCAATGCTCTGTTCAATCAAAACAGAGAGAAGATAGGTTGTCCGAAATGCGGGAAGAAAGATTTTACCGAAGCGCAAAAGTTCAACCTCTTGGTGAAGTCGAATCTGGGAAATTTTACGGATGAGTGGATGGATGAACCCGTGTATTTACGAGGAGAAACGTGCCAGGGGATCTATGTCAATTACAAGAATGTTCTCGACTCGAGCCGGGTCAGGATTCCTTTCGGCATCGCTCAGATCGGCAAGGTTTTCCGCAATGAGATCACGGCGCGGCAATTTATTTTCCGCACGCGCGAATTCGAACAGATGGAAATGCAGTATTTCACCCACCCGGCGCAAGAAATGGAAGCGTATGAAAAACTGAAAGAATACCGCTTCCAATTTTATCTCGATCTCGGAATGAAGGCAGAAAATCTCCGTTGGCACAAGCATGAGAATCTGGTTTTTTATGCCAAGGAGGCTTATGATCTCGAATATAATTTTCCGTTCGGTTTCAAGGAGCTCGAAGGCGTTCACGCGCGCGGGGATTATGATCTTACCCAGCATGCAAAGTTTTCCGGGGTAGCACTTGATTACCTCGATCAGGCTACTGGCGAGAAATATGTGCCGCATATCGTGGAGTCATCAGTGGGTGTCGGCCGGATGCTTTTGGCGTTCTTGACGGAAGCCTACACGGAAGAAGCGCTCGAGAACGGCCCCTCCCAGAATCCTTCGGATACTGTGGCGGGCAGGGAAACTCGGGTTGTGCTCAAGCTGCCGAAGAAGCTGGCTCCGGTGAAAGTAGCGATTTTCCCGCTCATGAAGAACAAGCCCGAGCTGGTTATGAAAGCCAAGGAGATATTCGATACGCTGAAGCCGCACTTCGTCTGCGAATTCGATGACAATGGCAATGTGGGTAAGCGCTACCGCCGCCAGGATGAGATCGGTACGCCATATTGCGTCACGGTGGATTTTGACAGCCTTGGCTTGGGAGAAGACAAATCCTTGGAAGGCACCGTCACGGTTCGCGACCGCGATACGATGCAGCAGGAGCGCATGCCGATAGAACGTCTCAAAGAGTTTTTTACAGAAAAGTTCTAGCCTGGTTCATAATTCATAATTCTTGATTCCTTTTAAAATGAAATATCAGAAATACACGCTCTCGAACGGGCTCCGAATAGTACTCGCGCCGATGCATGATACGGAAACGGCGACAGTCATCGTGATGACCGGGGTGGGGTCGCGCTACGAGACGGAAAAAGAAAACGGTCTGGCGCATTTTCTCGAGCATATGTTCTTCAAGGGTACCAAGAAGCGTCCCGATACCCATACGATCAGCAAGGAATTGGATGCCATCGGCGCCGAATACAATGCCTATACCGCCAAAGATCACACAGCCTATTATGCCAAGGTGGAGGCTCACCATTGGGACACGGCGCTCGACGTCGTAAGCGATCTCTTTCTCAATGCCAAGTTGGAAAAGGCAGAAATCGATCGTGAGCGCGGCACCATCCTTCAGGAAATCAATATGTACGAGGATATGCCGCAGCGCAGGGTCGGAGAGCACTTTGAGAAACTGCTCTATGGCGCGCACCCGCTGGGGCGGGAAATCCTCGGATCGAAAGACAACATCAAGTCTTTCATGCGCGGGGACTTCATCAAATATCTGAATCGCGGCTACACGGCGGAGAATGTCGTCGTCGGCGTCGCCGGCAAGATCGATCCGAAAAAAGTGAAGAGAGCGATCAAAAAACACTTTGCACACATCCGTACCGGGAAGCGGCCAGTCTTCAAAAAAATCAAAGAGCAGCAGGTTCAGCCGGAAATCAATTTGCATCACAAGAAAACGGATCAGACGCATCTTATCGTGGGAGTGCGGGCCTATGGTATGTTCCACAAGGAACGCTTTGTCCTGGCGGTGCTGTCTACCATCCTTGGCGGCGGAATGTCGTCTCGGCTATGGATAGAGGTGCGCGAGCGGCGCGGCTTGGCTTACAACGTCTCGACCAGTGTGGATACCTACCATGACGCTGGCTATCTCGCGACGCAGTGCGGCGTCGAGCATGAGAATGTGGAAAAGACGCTCATTGTGATTCTTGAGCAGTATAGGAAGATCACGACAGAGCTTTGCGGCGAGGAAGAATTGCGGAAGGCCAAAGAATATATGAAGGGGCATTTCGCTCTCGGTATGGAAGGCTCGGACGACATCGTCGGGTATCTCGTGACGCAGGAAGTCTTGCGTCACAAGATCATGCTTCCCAAAGAGCGTGTCAAGATGATCGAGCGTGTCACGGCTCATGATATTCGGCGCGTAGCCAGAGATATTTTTCGGAATAAGAAACTGAATCTGGCGGTTATCGGACCGCACACGTCGAAAGCTTCGCTTTCGAGAATATTGAATTTAGAATCCCTGCCTCGCCGGTAGGCAGGTTGAATCTTGGCATGATGGGAGAAAAGGTGTAAGCTATGAGGTCTTGATACATAATACTTTCCGCACTATGTCAGACGAACGCGTCGCTATCGGGACAAATATCGCTTTGCGGCTGGTTTTTTTGGCCGTTGGTATTTATTTTTTCTATCTCGTGCGTGGTGTAGTGTTTCTGGTGTTGTTTGCAGTACTGACCGCGGCCGCTCTTTCACCGGCTATTATCAGATTGCAAAAGTGGCATTTGTCTCGAACAGCGGCGGTTATCATTGTTTATGCCATTCTGCTTTTGGGCGGGGTGGCTCTTCTTGCCGTCTTTCTGCCGCTGTTTTTTTCGGAAATAAAAGAATTTCTCCAGAGCTGGCCAGAATACGCTAAACGCTTGGATGCGTTTCTGCTCAGTATCCAAACATATCTTGGTACGTTCGGAATTGACTTTCAGAAGGAGCAATTCTTTTACGATATCGAGGGTAATATAACTGGTGGGCTTTCAAATATTCTTTCCGCAACTGTAAGCTTGTTCCAGAGCTTTATCCACCTGGTTGGGTTTTTCTTCCTCGCGCTCTATCTTTCTCTTGAAGAAAAGGGGATCGAGAAATTCTTTCTTTTGCTGACGCCGAAAGAATATCATACGCAGGCGCTCTCGATCGCCTCTCGGATGCAGGGCAAAGTGAGCCAGTGGCTTTTTGGTCAAGCACTTCTGATGCTTATCGCGTTCGCCATATACTATATCGGACTGACACTGCTCGGCGTGCCGTATGCTTTGGCTATAGCGTTTTTCGGCGGATTGATGGAAATCCTACCCTATATCGGACCGGTCATCGCGGCCATTCCGGCCATCTTGGTCGGAGTGCTTGTTTCTCCGGTGCTGGGGATTTCCGCGCTGATCTTCTATATCATCGCCCACCAAGCAGAGGCGCATATTGTCGCCCCGCAAGTGATGAAACATTCGGCGGGACTCAATCCGGTTGCGCTCATCATAGCAATCCTGATTGGCCTCGAGCTTGGCGGTGCGCTTGGTATTATCATCGCCGTACCGATCACGATGATGTTGTCCGTCTTCGTGGATGATATATTGGAGAAAAGACAGGTGTAAAATTTCTAATTTCTAATTTTCAATTTCTAAACAATGAAAGAATTTTTTAATTTTGAAATTTAATCATTGAAAATTGTTTAAAAATTAAGAATTGAAAATTGAAAATTCTTATTGATAATATTATGAGTCAGGTTGGTACGCTGTATATCGTCGCTACTCCGATCGGAAATTTGGGCGATATTACTTTGCGCGCATTGGATACGCTGAAAGAGGCAGACGCGATTTTGTGCGAGGATACGCGTGTGACGGCGAAGCTCCTGGCGCATTATGACATCAAGAAGCCGCTGGTTTCTTGCCACGAACATACGGATGAGCGCAAACTTTTCCAGATCATAGAACGCTTGCGAGAAGGGGAGCGCCTGGCTTTCGTATCGGACGCCGGGACGCCGGGACTTTCCGATCCGGGCAATCGTTTGGTGGAACTGACCATTGCCGCCGAGATTCTTGTCATCCCCATTCCAGGCGTTTCAGCATTGGCTACGATCGTTTCCGTCGCCGGTATCAATATGCAAGAATTTGTCTTCCGGGGATTTCCGCCGCACAAAAAAGGTCGGGAAACTTTTTTCAAGGCCGTAGCAGGGAGCGATGCGCCGGTCGTCTACTACGAATCCCCCCATCGCGTGATGAAGAACCTGGAGCTCCTCCAGAAATTCGCTCCGGGAAAGAAAGTAGTCATTGGACGGGAGCTGACAAAAATGTTCG
>Ga0156127_121_pt1 | contig 6695 bp, 8 predicted proteins | sample RifCSPlowO2_02_FD_107780 | JGI IMG/M metagenome (GOLD analysis project Ga0156127, IMG submission 107780) | Candidatus Moranbacteria bacterium RIFCSPLOWO2_02_FULL_48_19
TAGAGCCGCATTTTCATTTTCATATTTATCCCGTCACATCAGATATTCAGTGGGATACCGTCCGAGATATGCTTGAAAAAAAGATTCAATACACACCTGTTAATAAAGAAAAAGAAGAATTATTAATTGGTCTCCGAAACCTCTAAAGTGTCCTCTCATCTCGCATTACAAACTCCTATGACAATAGATACGTACGATAGTTACTTCAAGGATTTTTCCGGAAGAACCGAGCGATTAAAAGACATCATCCGCTACCGGATATACCAAACGATGTTTTACCATACCAATCTGGCAGCACACTCCAAACGCGTCGCCTGGCAGACGCTGGCACTCCTCGATATGCTCCCCTCAGCGGCGCGCTCTTCACTCGACGAAGAAAGAATCATCCTTATGGCCTGGGTGCACGATGATCACGAAATCATTGCGGGAGACCACCAGTCCGGCAACGAGAAACATATGACGAAAGAACAATTTGCTGGTCTTCACCAGAAAGAAGCTCGGGCAGTTGATGAACTCTGTAAAATATTTCCGGAAACTATCGGGAATTACAAATACCGAGATCTCTTGAGCGAGGCGGTACGCGTTGATACTATCGGATCCCAAATCATAAAGCTGGCCGACAAGATAGAGGGTTCCGGTGAAGCGCTCCATGAAGTTTTCGGCGGAAACATGTCATTTTCCAGTGGCATCATCGATCCTGATTATCAGAAAGAAATCCATGCCCCGCCGGTGTACTATGGAAAGTATTTCGATGCGCTCTTCGACAAACTCCCTCTCCTCTCGCCACTTTCTGCGTTCCTCGCCCTGCCGCTCATCACCGCGGCCATTTCGGATGATCTGATTGAGATGAGCAAAGACCGCTTCCCCCACACTAGAGCCTCTCTCGACATCCCCACCGGATACGCCCCGTACGATTACTGGAAGAAGAATTTTCTCTCCCATGCCGATGAAGACGAGGTAAAACAACTATATATCAAAACAGAATAAATTATACGAACAAAATTTCTATGCTGACTGCACTCCTATCAGATTTCTCACGAGTACTTTTGGTACCAAAAGACAGAAAATACACCGGCGGGTTGAATGTACTGCACAAAAGACTTGTAGCAGAACTGAGAGGAACGTATCAGATCTTCGATTACTACGAACTGAACGATGAGCTGTTGGATTTTTATCAGTCTCTGAGAGGGAAATACCCCATAAACATCTTCACGACCGACACCATCCAGAACCACCCGGAAATCAGAGCGCGCCTGGAACCCATCTTTGACCATATCTTTGCCGCCAACGACCTCGGATTGAACAAAAAAGATCCGCAAGCGTACATTGTCATAGCAGAAAAGCTTCACCTTGACCCGCATGAGATAGTATATGTAGATGACCAACTAAAAAACGTCGAAGCGGCCAATGCCGCCGGCCTGACCGCGTTCCAGTATAGTAATAATCAAGAAACGATAAAAAAAATCAAAGCTCTGCTCACACCATAAATTTTACCGATTAACCAGAGCTACGGTTTATATACCACAAGGAAATCTTACCATATAATATTATATGGTAAGATGTTAAGGATAAATATATCTCTTATCGACGGTCGTCGATAAATGAAAAGCCCGTCCCCGGTGGGCTTCCCACTAGAACGAGCCTGCTACTACTTGACCACTTTGCCGCCAAAGAAGATGGCGTAGCCCGCACCTCTATTGCCTTGTTTTGCGAGACTTGCCATTTCTTGCCGCGCGGACTCGATTGTCCGATATTTACCATGTACCCTACCTGGCTTCTCGCTGAATCCATTCTTTAATGCAACAACGTATTTCTCTTTTGCCATGAGACCCCCTAGTTGGTTGGAGTGGACGAAAATGACAGAATGTAAAGTATCATGCCAAAAATCACGTGTCAACGGTCTCCTCAAATCTCACTCTTACCGTTTCTTGCTCTAACTGAAAGAAAGAGCCTATACTGAACCTGAACACTAACTGTAATCTCATATATATGAAACACGTTGTCGAATCGCAGCAGTTTGGCCGGAAGTTGCTGAGCTCGCTTTTCTCTATGGCGGATAAGTTGGAAAAGAAAACAGAAACCCCCCTGAAAGGAAAAATCATGGCTGCTCTTTTTTATGAACCGAGCACCAGAACGCGGTTTTCTTTCGAATCGGCCATGCTCCGCCTCGGCGGGAGCGTCATCACGACAGAAAACGCCAAGGAATTTTCTTCCGCCGCCAAAGGAGAAACACTAGAGGATTCTATCCGCGTCATCAACAATTACGTCGACGTGATCGTGCTGCGTCATTATGAAGAAGGCGCATCAGCTCGAGCCGCCCGCGTTTCTAGAGTTCCGGTCATCAATGCCGGCGATGGTGCCGGTCAACACCCTACCCAAGCCTTGCTCGATCTCTACACGATCAAGAAAGAATTGGGAAAAATCGACGGCATCAGCATCGCCTTTGTCGGCGATCTGTTGCATGGCCGGACGATCCGATCGCTTTCGTATCTCTTGGGAAAATACAAAAATATCAAAATATATTTTGTTTCGCCCAGAGCTCTGAAAGTGGGAGAGGATATCAAAGCATACTTAAAAAAATACAAAGTGGATTACACAGAAACTGCCGATCTTGATTCCGTTGTTCCAAAAGTAGATGTTCTGTATCAGACCAGAATCCAGAAAGAGCGCTTCAAAAACGAGAAAGAATACCAGAAGCTCAAAGGCTGTTACCAAATAGACAGGAAGTTGGTGAAGCGGATGAAAGCCAAATCCATTATTATGCACCCCCTGCCGCGCGTGGATGAGATCCTCCCGGAAGTAGACAAGTCTCCCAAAGCCATCTATTTCAAACAGGCGCGTTATGGCTTGCTCATCCGCATGGCCCTGCTAAAATACCTTTTAGAACCCAATCAAAAAAAATGACTTTCTCTCTCAAGGAAAAATCGCAGCAGATCTTGGCCCAAGCTGACATTCAGATCAATGGCGGCCGGCCATGGGATATTGCCGTCCATGACGAGCGATTTTATCGCAGAGTGTTGTCTCAAGGATCGCTGGGGCTCGGCGAATCCTATATGGACAGCTGGTGGGATGTAGAACGCTTGGATCAATTTTTCACAAAAGTAATGCGCATGCGGCTGAATAAACAAGTCAGCCGAACCGGAAAAGTTGTACTCAGTATAGCGAGCGTTCTCTTCAATAAACAATCTCTGAGAAGAGCCTTCGCGGTAGGTGAGCGACATTATGATATCGGGAATGATCTCTATACGGCCATGCTCGATAAGCGCCTCACCTATACATGCGGCTACTGGAGTGGCAATCCACCAGCCAGCGGACTGGATGAAGCGCAAGAAAATAAACTTGATTTGGTGTGCCGAAAACTGAATCTAAAGCCGGGACAGAAAGTTCTCGACATCGGTTGCGGCTGGAGCAGTTTCGCCAAATACGCGGCTGAAAAATACGGCGTTTCAGTCACCGGCATAACTATTTCCCAAGAACAGGCTGTGCTCGCCCGTACGCTGTGTACCGGTCTGCCGGTGGAAATCCTTCTCCTCGATTACAGGAAAATCAGCGGAGAATTCGATCATATCGTTTCACTCGGCATGTTCGAACATGTCGGTTATAAAAATTATCGCACCTATATGAAAGTGGCCAGTCGCCATTTGAAAGATGACGGACTCTTTTTACTCCACACCATCGGCGGGAATGAAACCACGCTTATTGGTGATCCCTGGTTCGATAAATACATCTTCCCCAACGGTATGTTCCCTTCTATCGCCCAAATCGGCAAAGCTCTCGAAGGACTCTTTGTCATGGAAGACTGGCATAATTTCGGTGCGGATTACGACAAGACGCTGATGGCCTGGTTTGCCAACTTCGATGCCGCCTGGCCTCGGCTCAAGAGTAAATATGGCGATCGTTTCTATCGGATGTGGAAATATTATCTTCTCTGTATGGCAGGGGTATTTCGTGCTCGCGACAGCCAACTCTGGCAGATCGTGCTTTCCAAAAACGGAGTGGGTGGCGGGTACCAGACAGTGCGTTAAAATGCTATAATTTAAGATGTTAGATTTGCCAGCGTTATTTACACTTTTTTATAACCAAAATATGTCATTCCGAGCTTGTCGAAGAATCTCAGTGTGGTATTTGCTTCGGAGAGCCTTCTGGATTGAGATCCCTCCGCTCGAAGACTCGGTCGGGATGACATTAAAATAGTTTGAAACTATAAACAACGCTCTTAATTCTTACATTTAAGAAAATTAACTTTAAAAAAATGGACATGCACAAACCATCCAGTCTCAGGGATTATGTGATTGCCATCCTCATTGCGACGGCGCTCACCGTGTTTCTCGGATTCTATCTCTTCATCCGGCGCGGCTTCATGCTCGATGCGCCCGCAGGCGTGGATCCATTGTACGTTCCCAACAAAGTGATCGCGAATGCCGGCATGATAATCCTCGCTTTCACATTCCTCATCGGCTCAATCGTCCGTTATTTCGACCGCTTCGACACCTGGCTCGGCTACCGTAAAGAAATCGGCGTCGTTGGCGCGTTCTTGGCTCTTTCCCACGGCACTATTTCATATTTCTATCTCCCGCAGAGCAATCCGAATGAGTATATCGACTTCACATCTCTTGAATTCGGCGCTGGTCTTCTTGGTGCGTTGCTTCTTTTTTTCCTCTTCATCATCTCTTTCAAAAAAGCTATCGACCTCATAGGTGCGAGCCGCTGGTGGTTCCTGCAGCGATGGGGGCTTCGCCTCGTGATAGCGTTCACACTCGTGCACATATACGCCCTGAAATGGAATGGCTGGGTGAAGTGGCTCACGCATGGTGCCGTACCCTCGAAAGAACTCGTGGCTCCATGGCTACCGGGAGCGAGTCTGCTCGCAACGCTTTTCATCACCTGGGTCGTCATCGTGCGGCTCTATGAATCTATTTTTGTCTTCAAGAATTTCGGATTGTCTACCAAAGAAATTTCTATGGATACAATACTCAAAGCTCGCGGCCGCCGCTTTTTCATCGGAAGCTTCTGGACACTTATCATACTCTACGTTTTCGTTATCACCCGCTGGATGTGGTAAAGGATACATTCTCATATATCCTTTATCGACGGCCGTCGATAAGTGAATAAGCGTACAAATGAAAAAAATCTTCATTCTCAAATGGGGATTTTTTAGAACTAAACAGGAAATATTACTTTTCTTGCAATTGCAAGAAAAATAATATTATATGTATTTCATAAAATTGTTTACAGCCGTTTCTCGCGGATATAAGCGGTAATCGCCGGTAAGAAAGAGAGGAAGACAATGACGAGAATGATCGGCAGGAGATATTTGTCGACATCCATCACGCTCCCCAAGAAATATCCCAAAAGAACCAGCCCGATGACCCACACAAGAGCGCCAATCAGATTGTACAGAAAAAACACCGGATACCGCATATTGGCTACCCCTGCCACAATCGGCGCGAATGTCCGCACAATAGGCATAAAGCGCGCCAAAAGGATGGTCTTCGGCCCGTGTTTATCATAAAAACTCTGTGCTTTGAGCGCGTGCGCCTTTTTGAAAATAAGCGAGTCTTCCCTGCTGAAAAGTTTCGGTCCGATCCGCCGTCCGAACTCATACCCGAACAGATTCCCCAAAACGGCAGAAACGAACAATCCAAAAACAAGCACCGACAAAGAGAAAAAACCCTGCTTTGCCAATAATCCCGCTATAAAAAGAAGGCTATCCCCCGGCAAAAAAAATCCCAAAAATAACCCGGTTTCCGCAAACACGATAAAAAATATCCCGACGTACCCGACTGTTTTGATCAAGGACACTAAATCAATCCCAAAAAATTCCATAGTACATTCTTACCGGCTTAACTTCTTTATCCAGCACCTTCAGCATACCCCGAGGTCCTATCACAAAGATAAATAGGATACAAAGTCAACTTACTGCGATAAAGGTGCTGGGTCTATTATACCCGAGAAACGGCAATAAAAGAACCCTGTCACCTATTTTAGCAAAACTTCTTAAATAATTGTTTGCTTAATCTGCTCTGTGACTACGTCTTACGATTTCCGTAATGAACGCTTCTTCTTGAATAGGTGACAGGGTAAACCCCGACCCACCATCCGGCAAATCGGGATTTTTCAGAGTAATCTTTGAAACGGTATTTACTTCAAGGTCACAGTCGCGCCGGCTTCTTCGAGCTTCTTTTTGAAATTCTCGGCATCCGCCTTGGATACTTTCTCTTTGATGACCTTCGGAGCAGCGTCTACCATATCCTTGGCCTCTTTCAATCCCAAACCGGTAATTTCCCGCACCGCTTTGATGGCATTGATCTTTTGCTGACCGGCAGCAGTCAGTTCGACATCGAATTCCGTCTTCTCTTCAACAGCCTCGGCAGCGCCTGCGGCAGCCGGCATCACCCCCATCTGGATCGGAGCGGCGGCTGACACGCCAAACTTGTCCTCAAGAACCTTCACAAGCTCGGAAAGATCGAGCACGCTCATTTTCTCAATCTCTGCCACGAGCTTCGCAAATTTCTCCGGCACCTTTACTTCTTTGCTTTCTCCTGCTTCAACTTTTTTATCCTCAGCCATATGGTTGAATGATTATTATTTACGTTAATTAAAAATGTAAATATCAAAGAATAAATAATCCTCGCGGCAAGCCGCGAGGTATTACAACAACGCGAGCTGTCCTTGGTGAAATTTGATGTACTCCT
>Ga0156127_142_pt1 | contig 5714 bp, 2 predicted proteins | sample RifCSPlowO2_02_FD_107780 | JGI IMG/M metagenome (GOLD analysis project Ga0156127, IMG submission 107780) | Candidatus Moranbacteria bacterium RIFCSPLOWO2_02_FULL_48_19
GGAGCTATAGCTCTTTCACCAGTCGCGCCTATATTTTCTACAACGATGGCTCCTATCCCGCCGGTGCCGCTACCGCTGATGTCACCTTGACCGGTGAGACCAGCAGTTCTTTTGGCTATTCCCTCGCCTCCGGCGACTTCAACGCCGATGGCAAGACCGACCTCGCCGTGGGAGCAGCCTCTAACCGCACTTACATTTTCTACAACGATGGCAGTATTCCTACTACTGCCGCTACCGCTGATGTGATTATTACTGGAGAGGCAGCGAGTAGTTCTATCATCTCCGGTGACTTCAACGCCGATGGTAAGGCTGATTTGGCTGTGGGAGCCTCCGGTTTTGCTTCAAATAAAGGAAAAACATACATCTTCTACTCCCAAAACGGGGTGGTGAATACCAATCAAAACATCACCGGCGAAGCAAGCTCTTCTTTCGGCGTCTCCCTCGCTTCCGGCGACTTCAACGCCGATGGCAAGACCGACCTGGCCGTGGGAGCCTCTGGCTACAGCACCAATACCGGTCGCGTTTATCTCTTCTACAACGACGGCGCCTATCCCGCCGGCGCCGCGACTGCTGATGTCACCTTGACCGGTGAAACCACGAACAACTATTTCGGCTATTCCTTTGCCGCTGGTGACTGGAACGCCGATGGCAAGACCGATCTGGCTGTGGGAGCGTATGGTTATAGCACATCCACTGGTCGCGCCTATATTTTCTACAATGATGGTTCTTATCCTGCCGGCGCCGCCACTGCTGATGTCATCATTACGGGTGAAGCAACGGAGAACTATTTCAGCCTCTCTCTCGCCTCCGGCGACTTCAACTCTGATGGCAAGACCGACCTCGCCGTGGGAGCCTTTGGTTACAGCTCTTTCACTGGCCGCGCCTACATCTTCTACAATGACGGCTCCATTCCGACCACGGCTGCGACCGCTGATATCATCATCACTGGTGCCAGCACCTTCGATGATTTCGGACGGGCCATAACGGCAGGCGATTTTAATAGTGACGGTACCATCGATATAGCCGTCTCTGCTCCTCAGGATTCAACTGGTAAGGTTAATATTTTCTACAATGACGGCTCCATTCCAACTGCCGCCGGCAGTGCCGACGTGATCATTGCGGGCATTTTTGGTTCCGATCTTGGCCTGAACCTGACAGCCGGAGATCTGAATATGGATGGTCGCACCGATCTTGTCATTGCGGATGAATCGTATTCTTCTTCTACTGGCCGGGTCTATATTCTCTATAATGACGGCGCCTACCCTGCAGATGTCTCTACCGCCGATGTCACCCTGACCGGCGGGGCGGCATTTGACTATTTCGGTTCCTCCATCGCTTCAGGCGACTTCAACGCCGACGGCAAAACCGACCTGGCCGTGGGAGCCTATGGCTACGCCTCCTTTAACCTCACAGGCCGTGCCTATATCTTCTACAATGACGGCGCTTATCCAGCGGGTGCTGCTACCGCCGATGTCACTTTGACTGGCGAAACGACGAGTAATTACTTCGGCTACGCCCTCGCTTCAGGAGATTTCAATAATGATGGGAAAGCCGATCTTGCCGTAGGAGCTTATGGCTATAGCACTTCCACTGGCCGGGTGTATATCTATCAAGGCCAGGGGAATTATGCCTGGACGGTGCAGGCGCTCCCTCCCAGCGCTTCGGTGCGTTCCAATCTGCAGGGCGCTGGCCAAGAAATGCAGATTACGGGTCAAGTCGCCAATGGCTTGTTCGGCATTTCTCTCGTTTCTGGTGACTTCAACGCCGACGGCAAAACCGATTTGGCCATAGGTGCCACTAACTATAGCCCCTCCACCGGCCGCGCTTACATCTTCTACAATGATGGTTCCTATACCACCACAGCTTCCAGTGCCGATGTTATTATCACCGGCGAAACGACAAGTAGCATTTTTGGTGTATCACTCACCGCCGGTGATTTCAACACCGATGGCAAGACCGACCTCGCTGTAGGAGCCAACCAGTACAGCTCCCAGACCGGTCGTGTTTACCTTTTCTACAATGATGGCTCTTACCCTGCCAGTGCCGCTGCTGCCGATGTCATTCTGACTGGTGAAGTCACAGGTAGCTATTTTGGTTCCTCTCTTGTCTCCGGCGATTTCAATGCCGATGGCAAAACCGACCTGGCCGTGGGAGCCTATGGTTACACCTCCCAGACCGGCCGTGTTTACCTTTTCTACAATGATGGTGCCTACCCTGCGGGGGCTAGTACCGCTGATGTCACTCTGACGGGCGGAGCAATGTTTGACTTCTTCGGCTATTCTCTTGCTTCAGGTGATTTCAATGCCGATGGAAAAACTGACCTGACCGTGGGAGCCTATGCTTACACCTCCTTTAACTTCACTGGCCGCGCCTATATCTTCTACAACGACGGTTCCTACCCGGCGGGCGCCTCGACTGCTGATGTTATCCTGACTGGCGAAGCGACGAATAGCGTTTTTGGTGTATCCCTCACTGCCGGTGATTTCAACGCCGACGGTAAGACCGATCTGGCTGTGGGAGCTACTGGCTACTCTACCACCGGCCGCGCCTATATCTTCTACAACGACGGCTCTTACCCTGCCGGTGCTGCGACTGCCGATGTTACTCTGACGGGCGAAACGGGTAGCGGTTTCGGTGGCCTCGCCTCTGGTGATTTCAATGCCGATGGCAAAACCGACCTTGCCGTGGGTGCCTCTAGTTACTCTACCAACACCGGCCGTGTCTATATATTCTACAATGACGGCTCGTATCCAGCCGATGCCTCGACTGCTGATCTTACTTTGACAGGAGAAACAACCAGTAATTATTTTGGCTCTCTTCTTGCCTCCGGCGATTTCAATAACGATGGGAAAGCTGATCTGGCCGTAGGAGCCTATGGCAATGCCGGCAGTCGGGGCAAAGTGTATATGTATACGTTCAATGATCCGGTCATCACCGGCGAAACAACAAACAACTACTTCGGCTATGCCCTCACCTCCGGCGATTTCAACGCCGATGGTAAAACCGATCTCGCCGTGGGAGCCTATGGCTATAGTACTTCCGCCGGCCGCACCTATATATTCTACAACGACGGCTCCTATCCCGCTGGTGCTGCTTCTGCCGATGTTACTCTGACTGGCGAAACGACGAGTAACTACTTCGGCTTCTCTCTCGTTTCCGGTGATTTCAACGCCGATGGCAAAACCGACCTGGCTGTGGGAGCCTTTGAATATTCTTCCTCCACTGGCCGCGCCTACATCTTTTACAACGGTTCCATCATCACCGAAAATGCTTCTGGCGCCGATGTCATCATTACGGGCGGAACGACGAATAATTATTTTGGCCGCTCCCTGGCTGCCGGTGACTTCAACGCCGATGGCCGAATGGATCTTGCAGTAGGTGCTTATCGCTATTCCTCCTTCACCGGCCGCGCCTATATCTTCTACAACGACGGCAGTATCCCGACGACCGCCGCTACGGCTGATGTCATCATCACCGGTCTAGCCAGTAGTCTCTTCGGTGACTCCCTCGCCTCCGGTGACTTCAACGCCGATGGCACTACTGACCTCGTTGTGACAAGTTCTCTCGGCAATGCCTATCTCTTCTACAATGACGGTTCTATCCCCACAACCGCTGCCACGGCCGATGTCATCATCACTAGTGCTGGCTCCGTCCTGGCCGCCGGTGACTTCAACGCCGATGGCACTACCGATCTGGCTATAGGTAATTACAGTGTTGCCGCCTACCTCTTCTACAACGACGGTTCCATCCCTACCACAGCCGCTACGGCCGATGTGATTATCACGGGGGAAGCCAGTAGTTTCTTTGGCTCCTCCCTCGCTTCCGGCGACTACAACGCCGATGGCCGTACTGATCTAGCCGTGGGCGCTTACGGTTATTCTACCAATACCGGCCGCGTCCATATCTTCTATAATGACGGCTCCATTCCTACCACAGCCGCCACGGCCGATGTGATTATTACTGGCCAAACGACGAGTAATAGTTTTGGCATCTCCATCACCTCCGGCGATTTCAACTCCGATGGCAAGACTGATTTGGCCGTGGGAGCCTATGGCTATTCTTCTTATGCTGGTCGCGCCTACATCTTCATCACCGAAGTCAAGCTCGCTGGAAGCTTTGATACACAGCGCCTCAAAGGCACTACCAAATACAAAGGCACCGTCAAATTCAAATAGCCCTTTAACCACGCAAAAAAACAGCGGTCGAACCGCTGTGAACTTGTTGAAGAATATGACGAGAAAGGTTCCGTTAGCCACCGAAGAGATATATCACGTATACAATCGTGGCGTGGATAAGCGCGCCATATTTATGAACCGTTCTGATGTGGAGCGTTTTTTACAAAGTATGCTTGCCTTCAATTCACGACAACCGATCGGGAGCCTCCGCCAACTCAAAGAAAACCGCGGAAAAAACAGCGGTTCGACCGCTGTGAATAATGATCCGCTCGTTGAAATCATCTGTTATTGTCTGAATCCGAATCATTTTCATTTAATTCTTCGGCAAGTGGCTGATGGCGGTATCAGCGAATATATGAAAAGGCTTTCTGGAGGATATACCTGGTATTTTAATAAGAAGCATAAAAGAAGCGGAAGTTTATTTCAAGGGAAATTCAAATCAAGTTTTGTCGGGAATAATGAATATTTATTGCATGTGAGCGTCTACGTCAATCTTAATTTTCGTGTGCATCGCTACAGCGGTCGGACCGCTGAGCTGGTGCGTTCAAGCTGGAATGAGTATAGAGGAGGCGCCAGAGAAGAATTTTGCCAAAAAGAGATCATCCTTGGTCAATTCCGAAACGTGCAAGAATATGAACATTTTGCCGAGCAATCTCTCAAGGGGATGGTCGAAAGGAAACAGTTGGCAAAAGATTTGTTTGAGGAAAGCTAGAGAACTTACAGCGGCCGGATCACTGTAAGCTAATATTACCTTTAAAAAAGCATAAATTAGATTTTATGGTTCTACAGTGGTCCGGTTACTGCAACAAATCCAAGTTTCATTAAAAAACCGAGGAATGGCTCCTCGGTTTTCGAATTCTTAATACCTCTCTTTTACGGCGCCACTTCTTTCCAGTTGTAGTCACCGCAGGCACTTGTATTGCAGTCTTGAGTGTCTATATAAGGCAGGCAAGAAGTATTGGTGCAGGAACGCGTCTGCGTGCCGCCGCCGCAAGCAACCGAGCAGTTAGACCACGAGCCGCAAGACTGAGAACAAGAAACATTCACTTGCACCGAGTCAGAGTTTCCGTTTCCGAGGCTGTTGAGGCAAGTGAGCGTGTGATTCGAGGTGACATTCGCTATGACGGATTCTTCTCCGGTGGGAACAGATTTCGATCCGGAAAAGCCGTCGCTGGAAGAGGCGGTGCAGGAGGCGGCATTGGCGGTTGTCCAAGAGATGTTCTTTGTAGCGCCTTGGGTGAGATTGAGAGGCCCATTCGAGCCGTTTATTTTTAGATCGACGGTGGGGATAGGTACGGTCACATTCACTGCCGCTTGCTTTACTCCGGAGGAAACGCTCGTGCTGTTCCAACACTCCATAAAATAGGTGGTGGTGGTTGCGGGTGAAACCACTTGATTTCCGCCCGTAGGAGTTTTCCAGCCATCGATACCGCCCCCCCAGGCCCAGCAGGAGGCGGCATTGGTCGGTGTCCAGGTCAGAGTGGATGAGTTGCCGGAAACGATGGTGACAGGATTGGCAGAGAAGGCGAGGGTGGGGGC
>Ga0156127_136_pt1 | contig 5264 bp, 5 predicted proteins | sample RifCSPlowO2_02_FD_107780 | JGI IMG/M metagenome (GOLD analysis project Ga0156127, IMG submission 107780) | Candidatus Moranbacteria bacterium RIFCSPLOWO2_02_FULL_48_19
TCCTCAATCGCGGAACTGTTGTCCAGATTCGGGTAGGGTGGTTTCGACTGCGCTATTTCTCGACACTTTTCCTTTTCTCGGACTCCTATGCTCGAGAGTTGTCTACAGGTTAAACAGCCTTCACTCCGTCAGAAGTCTGACAAATGTAATCTTAGATTCGAACATCTTACATATCAAAAATACCGAAAGAAAGAACTAATTTTGGCAGACTTCTAACGGGGTTTACTTCAGCGAAACAAAAAAAGATCCTGAGCTAGTCGAAGGGTCTTTTTTGTTTTTAATACATTTGATTAAATAGGTGGGATCTTGTATTTCTTGAATAAATTCAGGCCCAAAAAATCGGACGTTTTGTATGCCTCAAGTATTTTCTTCCTTAGGTTACGCAGCAATTTATCCATGGATTTTTGAGAGAGACTCCTTTCAAATATTTTATGGATAATACTATTTCTAGTCTTGCTTATTTCCTTAAACATGCAGAACTCCGGAAGGTCTATCTTTTTGATAGACAACAAAGACTTATTTGCAGAATCAAAAGTGTGTTCTCCACTGTTATGTCTTAAGATTCCCTCAATAAGTGATGAATGGATGATAACGTTGCGGTACGTCTTTGTCAGATACTTTTCCTGAAACTGTTCGTTTACCCACTCATGATGATTTAGCCATTTTTTAGCCATTTTCTTTTGTTATAATATTTATTAAATCTTACTTTCTGTAATTAGGATTGTCGGAAGGTGCTTTTGGTCATCACTGGGGGTATCTTTTAAAGCAATTGTCTTGCTCGTTTTTTTTGTGTCTATCTAAACCATCAGCCTGTTCGGCTGGTAATCCGCAATTTACTCCTCCCCCTAGTTTTTTGCAGGCTTTGTCCCAATTGTTTGTATAACCAATGTCTGCGGCAAATAAACAACTAGTTAATGACTTTTTATTATCAGATTTCTCTTTTTCGTCTCTCTTTACTGCGTCATCTTTTGCCTGCTGTACTTGTTGTTGTTCTTGTTTTTGCTGCTCTACTCTTACCTTTTCTTTTTGCGGCAGAAATATAACTAAATAGTAGGCGACTGACAAAGCCACAATTAAAGCTCCTACTATAATGCTAATTTTTACTGCTTTATCTAATTTTGTTAGCTGGTTTTCCATATGTCATTCATACTTTTTGATCACTTCAGTCAACATTCCCGCCTTACTTTTCTTTTGTTTCTTAGCTTCTTTTCCAATTTTTCGAAGATTTCTTTTTTCAACAAAACATTAAAGCGGTGGTATCGGCTGGCGGATAATTCTTTTAACCTTGCCTTTAATTGTTCAATTTCTTCATTTACACTCATAGAGCTTATTATCACTTTACCCCTTTCCTATTTCAAATCTTTAATAGCCTTCTCCAATAAAGCCCTAATCTCATCTTTGCTATACTGCTTCCCTTTGATATTGCCATCCTTATAGCGGTCAATGAAGTCTAAAAGCCAGTCGCCTTTGATAGCATACCTTGTGTCCACTCCGCCAGCTCCAGTTCGGATAGCCAAGAGTTTTCCTTCGCTGATGTATTTAGATATATACTGACGGGATTTTATACCCGTGCACCTTTGCACTTCCAGTAATGAGTAGAATCTATCTTTTGCTATTTTCATATTTTTACAGATCGGTGACGCGCCTGACTTCATCGAGGGTCGTCTTGCCTTCGAGGACACAGAGGATGCCGTCTTGGAGGAGGGTAGTTTTTGGAAGCAAGGCTTCCAAAATTCAAATGAAGCGGTGACGTTTTGTCACGGCTTCATTTCCGACCTCTTTTGGTAATTTTCCTTTTTGTTTTGTCTTTCTTTCCCCCTCTTTCCAAAATCTTTTTTACCTCACGATCAAAATCGGAAATATAATTTTTGTCTTGCTCCACGCGATATTTCTCGTATTCGCCGAGCGCTAGGGCTTCCGCGACTGCGTGGCTGATTTTGCCAGCATTTGTCAAAATTTCATACTCACTAAATTTGAGGAAAGCGTTAAGTTTTTTCACCCAATCTTTCATCCTCATTGCCTTGCCTCGCGCCGCTTGCATCTCGGCATAGTCCAAATACATATTGCCGATGCGATTCAAATGCTCCAATTCTTTTCCATCCAAATAATTTTTCGCAATCACGGTATCGCTTGGCATAATTTTACCATGCGGTGATCGTCGCCAAGAAGTCAATCCCATTTTTTCTTTCTTGCTGTTCACTCGATTCGTGATAATTTCTGCCGCAGTTTTACCAGTAATGGCAAAATGAAGTTTATTCTGCACGGTAGCAAAAAATTCTTTGCTCTCGTATGCTTGCGGCGAATAATCAATCGCTGTCGCGTAAATGTCGGTGATTTTTTGGTATATCCTACGTTCACTCGTGCGGATATCTTTTATTTCCTCGTACAACTCATCGAAATAGCGAGCGCTAAACCGAGATCCGTATTTCATGCGATTACTATCCAGAGCATAGCCCTTGTGAATATAGCTCTTCAAAATCCCTGTCGCCCACTGGCGAAACTGCGCGCCTCTTTCAGAATTTACGCGATAACCAACAGCAATAATAGCTTCGAGAGAATAAAATTTTGTTTTGTATTTTTTACCGTCAACAGCAGTTGCCGAGTATTCCTCGGTAACTGTATTTTGTTCTAATTCTCCCTCGCTAAAGATATTTTTAAGGTGTAAAGAGATATTGTCTGTTGAGCAACCAAAAAGCTCGGCCATTTTTTTCTGTGTCAGCCAAATATTTTCTTCAGCAAACAACACTTCAATATTTACTGATCCATCCGACGATTGGTAGAAAACAATTTGGTTATCTGGTATTTTTTTCATAGCATCTGATAAATAGTATGTATTTTGGGGATAAAAAGTTTTTTACAAATCAGTAACGCGCTTCACTTCGTCGAGGGATGTCTCGCCTTCGAGGACAGCCAGGATACCGTCTTGGAGGAGGGTGATCATACCGAGGGCGGTGGCCTTTTCTTCGATTTCGCTTGTCAGCGCGCCGCGGGCGATGAGCTCGGAAAGCTCTTTGCCGATGAGCATGGTTTCAGCGATGACCATCTGCCCCGTGAACCCGGTACCGCTGCAAGCGGTGCAGCCTTTGCCATGAAAGAGGCGGATTTTTTTGGTGAGCGTTTCTTTCTCTTTCAAATTGACCAGAACTTTTTTGATGATTTCTTTTTCAGCAGTAGTGGCGGCATGAGCCTCTTTGCACTTGGTACAAATTTTCCGTACCAGCCGCTGGGCTATGAACAGGTTGGCGGTATTGGCGAGGTCGTCGTTCGTCACTCCCATCGCGGTCAAGCGGGAGACGACGCCGGCGGCGGAATTGGTATGGAGCGTAGAGAGGACGAGGTGTCCGGTGCTGGCGGCTTGGACGGCGATCTGCGCGGTTTCCTCATCGCGGATTTCACCGATCATGAGGACATCGGGATTCTGGCGCATGAGCGAACGCAGCGCGGTGGCGAAAGTATAGCCTTCGCTTTCTTTGGTTTGGGTCTGGAGGATGCCAGAAATCTGATACTCGATGGGGTCTTCGACGGTGATAATTTTTACAGCCGAAGTATTCAATTTGGAGAGAATGCTATAGAGCGTCGTGGTTTTTCCGGAACCAGTCGGACCGGTATTGAGGATAATCCCGTGCGGTTTGCCGATGGCGGCGTAGATATTTTCCAGATTCTCTTTGCGAATATGCAGAGCCTCAATATCGAGCTTGACGATGGCTTGATTGAGAAGTCGCATTACGACGGTCTCACCGAAGCCGCCCAAAATGATGGAAAGACGGATATCGACTTTGTCAGTTTTTTCTTTCTTCCCTTCTAATGGTTTTTCTAGGGTGATTGAGAAGCGGCCATCGATGGTGCCGGAGCGTTCGCCTGACTTGAGTCCGGCGGCCAGCTTGATTTCCGCGATGAGCGCAGGGTATTCGGCAATGGGAAAGCGCGCGGCCGTTTGGAGGATGCCATCGATGCGGTAACGAACTTCGACAAAATCCCCGGAGGGTTCGATGTGGATATCCCCGGCGCGCAAAAGGAGCGCTCCGGCGAAAATGGTTGGCAGGCGCAGTTGGGAATCGAGCCCAGCGATAGAGTCGGCAAATTTTTTGAGAGAAGCGGTCTCTTTTTTCGTTTCGGCGAAAAGAGTTTCGGTGATATGGGTGGAGCGGGACAATTCGCTCGGCATCAATTCGGCATAAATATTTTGGAGGGATTCTGTCTGGTCGGCGACGCGCCAGACTTCATCGAGTGTGGTAATGCCTTCGAGAGCCTTGAGGATCCCGTCTTGAGTCATGGTGATCATCCCGTTTTCCAACGCAGCGCGGAGAATTTTTTGCTCATTTCCCCTAGCATTGACGATCTCTATGATTTCCTCAGTCATGGTGAGTACTTCGAATATGCCGACGCGGCCGCGGTAACCGGTGAAATTACACTGTGCGCATCCGACCGCCTTGAAAAGAGACTCGACTTTGTTGGGGAGCGAGATTTTGGCTTTGGGGGAGATGATGGTGATGAGCTTCAGGACAGCCTCGATGGTTTCACGGGCTGGGGAGTAGGCCTCTTTGCAGTGGGTGCAGAGGATGCGCACCAAGCGCTGTCCGATGAGGGCGTTCAGCGAGGCCGTGATGAGATCGGGCTTGACGCCGAGTTCCATAAAACGGGGGATGGAGGCGGCGGCGCTGTTGGTGTGGAGCGTGGAAAATACCAAGTGCCCGGTGAGCGCCGCGTTGACGGTGATATCGGCGGTCTCTTCATCGCGGATTTCCCCGACGAGAATCACATCCGGGTCTTGGCGGACAATGGCCCGGAGCGAGGTGGCGAAGGTGTAGTCTTTGTTTTTGGAAACTTCCGTCTGGACGATGCCGGGGAGGGTGTATTCGATCGGATCCTCGACCGTGATGACTTTCATATCCGGCTGGTTGATATGGTGGAGGAGGGTGTAGAGGGTGGTGGTTTTCCCGGAGCCGGTCGGACCGGTATTCAAAATGAGGCCATTGGGTTTGGAAACCTGCTTCAGGACTTCCTCGTAGGCGAGGCCGCGCAGCCCAAGGACAGTGACATCGACGATGACGTCGTCTGCGGAGAGGAGGCGCATATTGATGCTTTCCCCGTGTTTTCCCGGGATGCTCGAGACGCGGACATCGATGCGTTTGTCATTGAGATCGACAAAAAAGTGCCCGTCTTGAGCTTCTTTGCGGATATTGAGGCGCATCTTGGCGATCATTTTGATGCGCGAGAGGAGGAGGTGATAGAGCTCCAAGGGGAGCTTGCCGATTTCCTGGAGG
>Ga0156127_152_pt1 | contig 1632 bp, 3 predicted proteins | sample RifCSPlowO2_02_FD_107780 | JGI IMG/M metagenome (GOLD analysis project Ga0156127, IMG submission 107780) | Candidatus Moranbacteria bacterium RIFCSPLOWO2_02_FULL_48_19
GTGGGAGTTTTGGCTATATACTAACCACGAGTCTTAATCAATCGAATCCCACGCCATTTCGAAAAGCGAGCGGTAGGTCCTGACCACATCCTCGCTTTCGATGACGACGGCTATCAGTTCGTTCTTGTAGGAGAAGATGGCGATCTTATTACCGTAGATGGCGTTGTCCGTCGGCAACTCGAATTTTTTGGGAGCCGTTTTGATAACATAGAATTCACATCCGTATTGTTTCTTCCAGGTTTGTGAAAATGAATCGTCTTGTTCAATTTCCCGCAATACTACTTCGCCTTTTTGTATACGAGGCATATCCCGCATGATGCCCTTGAGAATGGCTTCCGGGATGGACTTGATGGAGGCGACAAACCACACTTCTTTGGCTTGGAATATTTCTTTGTGATACAAATCAAGAATTTCTTTTTCGCCTTGATAAAAACGCACTTTCGGTTTTTCCGCTTTGGAATTGTAGAGAGCGAGGATTTCTGGCATGGTGAGACGAATTTCTTCATTCTGCTCTTTGCGCGCGGCGAGAAGAATTTCCGGTGACTTGGCCGTGAAGAGAGTTTTGGATTTTTTGGGCATCTCAGTGAGTAGTCCTTTCTGGCGCAATTCTTGGAGTATCACATAGGTGGTGGGGCGTTTCACTCCGGATTTCTTGGAAATGGTAGGCGCAGAGCTCGTTCCTAGCTCCAAAAGAGCCAGGTAAATGCTGGCTTGTTTTTCATTCAGTCCAAAATGTTGGAGGGTTTCTTTTGTATCCATATTTCCTAGTATACAGCACTCTATAGAAAATGTCAATACTTTTGACAACATATTATATAAATACCTTTAATAAGCCAATATACACTATTAAAATCATATATTACTATTGACATATTTTATGTTTTCCGGTATAGTGAACAGTTACCGTACGAAAGAATTCGATTGATGAGCTAGTTATTTTTCATAGTAAGGAGAGTCAAAATGGAATTCAACACAATTTCCGAAGTGGCTGGCGTAATGCCAGGGCTTCAAAAGTTCATCGTTGTGGAAATTGTTCAAGGTGGCGAAAAGCGGTTTTTGATCCGCACGGCCATTTTCAGGCGTATTGAGGAGAAAGAGAGGTCATTATCACATGACGATATTCTCGATACCCTCTATGAAGAACTCCCCAAAGAAGTCAAAGATGCCAGAGTGAAAATGCTCGGTGGCGGATGGCTTGATGTCAGCGCAAATGATATCAAGATTAAAGGCAGTAGCCACGACTACGGAGTCGAACCGGATCGCAACTTCACGGTGGCCGCGCTTCGGCGAGCTTTCCCTGATCATGAAGTTAGTGTCGAGTGTGATCAGGCAGAATAACGCGAAGTTCTAAACGAAGTATCAAAGCTGAATAACATTTCACTCTGATATTTGTTAACAATCAGAAGGAGAGCGATATGGCGGAAAAAAAGGAAGAGAAGAAGGAGTTCGACCCCCTTTACTTTGTGCAGGATAAAGAAGAAGTAAATTGGTCTATTTTGGAAGAAGGATCGCTATTGTTGATGTTGTCCAGCATTCTATCGGCGCTACTGTGCTTTCTCGCCGTGCTTTTCCCAGGACCGGCTTCATCTGCCGAGACAAGTTTCTGGGCCGAGCCGCAGATCGTGTACAACA